>Ga0265797_10001563_pt1 | contig 40153 bp, 34 predicted proteins | sample P2T30metagenome_FD_192433 | JGI IMG/M metagenome (GOLD analysis project Ga0265797, IMG submission 192433) | Plant litter microbial communities from East Loma Ridge, Irvine, California - P2 T30 | ecosystem: Environmental > Terrestrial > Plant litter > Unclassified | place: USA: California...
AACAGGCCGGCCTTGGGGCCGCCATCGACGAATTGCGAAGGCTGGGCCAGCAGCGGGCCGAAGCCGCCGACCTTGTCGTACACCCACCACAACAGCAGGAAGCAGATCGCGATCTTCAGCGGCGCGGTATAGGTTTCGAGCTTGCGGATCGAGTCCATGCCGTGCACGATGAAATAGAACTGGATCGCCCAGAACGCCAGGAAGCAGCCCAGCTGGCCGGGATTGATGCCGAGGCCCGGCAGGTTGGCGCCGCCGACCGGGCTACCCGCTGTGCTGCCCATCAGGACGCCGATCAGCGTATAGATCATGCTGCCGCCGAACCAGGTCTGGATGCCGTACCAGCCGCAGGCGACGACGGCGCGCATCAGCGCCGGCAGCCGCGCGCCGCGCGTGCCGAACGAGGTGCGCGCCAGCACCGCATACGGGATGCCGTACTTGGTGCCGGCATGGCCGATCAGCAGCATCGGCAGCAGCACGATCACGTTGGCGAAGAACACCGTGACCACCGCCTGCCAGGCCGACATGCCGCCCTCGACCAGGCTGGCCGCCAGCATGTAGGCGGGAATGCTGATCACCATGCCGACCCACAGGGCCGCGAAGTGGTACCAGCGCCAGGTGCGTTGGGCCGGGCTGGTGGGGGCCAGGTCTTCGTTCCAGAGGTCTTTGTTGACGATCGGGTCGGTATTCATCGGGGCAATCTCCAGCGGTTACGGTGCGATATGCATATTATCGTTGAACGCGTGGACGGGAGACCCGTCCACCCTACCGCCAAGCACGCGTTGCGCGTAGGGTGGCAGCTCGTTCGCCCGACATTTAGTCGGCCTCACTCCACGCGTTCACCAGCAAGACTGATGCCAGCTCCGTCAATCACAGTCCGTCTCACACTTCGCCCAATGCGACCTCCGCCCGAGGATTCCGTGCATCCTGCGTCCAGTTCATATAAGGCTTGCCAGTCTCCTGCGGCACCATCGTGATGCAGCCCTCGACCGGACAGGTGATCTCGCACAGGTTGCAACCCACGCATTCGGGCTCGATGATCTCGTAACGCCGCGCATTGCCCTCCACCAGCCGCGCCACCGCCTGGTGCGAGGTATCTTCGCAGGCCACGTGGCAGCGGCCGCACCCGATGCACTTGTCCTGGTCGATGTGCGCGATCACCTGGTAATTCATGTCCAGGTATTTCCAGTCGGTCGTGTTCGGCACCGCCTTGCGCGAGAACGCGGCGATGTTGGCATAGCCCTGCGTATCCATCCAGCGCGACAGGCCATCCTGCATTTCCTCGACGATGCGGAAGCCGTGCAGCATCGCCGCGGTGCAGACTTGCACCGATCCGGCGCCCAGTGCAATGAATTCGGCGGCGTCGCGCCAGTTGCCGATGCCGCCGATGCCCGAAATCGGCAAGCCGCGCGTGAGCGGATCGCGTGCAATCTCGGCCACCATGTTGAGCGCGATCGGCTTGACCGCCGCGCCGCAATAGCCGCCATGGGTACTGGCGCCGCCGACGATCGGATAGGCGACCATGCGGTCCAGGTCGAGGTGGGTGATCGAGTTGATGGTGTTGATCAGCGAGACCGCATCCGCCCCGCCGGCCAGTGCCGCCCGCGCCGGCGCGCGCACGTCAGTGATGTTGGGGGTGAGCTTCACGATCACCGGCAGCTTCGTGTACATCTTGCACCAGCGCGTGACGAGTTCGATCAGGTCCGGCTGCTGGCCCACGGCCGCGCCCATGCCGCGTTCGGGCATGCCGTGCGGGCAGCCGAAGTTCAGTTCGATGCCGTCGGCGCCGGTGGCTTCCACCAGCGGCAATATCTCGCGCCACGGCGCTTCCTCGCACGGCAGCATCATCGACACGATCATGGCGCGGTCCGGCCACGCCTTTTTGACGGCCGTGATCTCGCGCAGGTTGATTTCCAGGCTGCGGTCGGTGATCAGTTCGATGTTGTTGAAGCCGATGACCTCTCGGTTCTTGCCGTGCAGGGCCGAGTAGCGCGAAGAGACGTTGACCGCCGGCGGATCCTCGCCCAGCGTCTTCCACACCACGCCGCCCCAGCCGGCCTCGAAGGCGCGCACCACGTTGTAGGCTTTATCGGTCGGCGGCGCCGAGGCCAGCCAGAACGGATTCGGCGATTGGATGCCGCAAAAATCGATGCTCAGGTCGGCCATCATGCCCCCGCTGTGGATGAAGTGGATAGGATGTCGCCATGGATGGCCAGCGCCGCCATCTTGCCGTGCTGGACCGCCTGCACTGTCAGGTCCTGCCCCGGTGCGATGCAGTCGCCGCCGGCGTACACGCCCGGCAACGCGGTGCGGAAGAAGGCATCGACGTGGATCTTGTCGCTGCCTGCATCCCGTTCCAGCTCTTGTGCGAGCGGATCGAACAGGCTGTCGCCGTCCATGCTTTGGCCGATGGCCTTGAACACCGCATCGGCCGCGATCTCGATCATGGCGCCGGTACCCACCAGCCGCCCGGCTTCCATGCGCGTGGCTTCGAAACGCATGCCGCGCACCTGGCCGGCGGCGTCCAGCAGCACCTCGAGCGGCGCGGCCCAGGTGCGCATGTGGACGAGATTGGTCTTGGCGATTTCGATCTCGTGGCCGGTCGCGCTCATGGCCTCGACGCCGCGCCGGTACACCAGCGTGACCTCATCGGCACCCAGGCGCCTGAGCTGCACCGCCATGTCGATCGCGGTATTGCCGGCGCCGATGACGATGGCGCGGCGCGGCACCGGCAGCGCGGCCAGGTCCTGCGCCTGGCGCAGGGTGGCGATATAGTCGACCGCGGCGCTCAGGCCGGGCGCATCCTCGCCGGTGAGCCCGAGCCGGCGGCTGGCGCCCAGGCCGATGCCCAGGAACACGGCGTCGTAGCGGGTGTGCAGGTCCTGCAGGTTCAGGTTGACGCCCAGGATCTGCCCATGCCGCACCTCGATGCCGCCGATCGACAGCAGGAAGTCGACCTCGCGCTGGGCGAAGTCGCCGGGCAGCTTGTATTTGGCGATGCCGTATTCGTTCAGCCCACCGGATTTGGCACGCGCCTCGAACACGACCACGTCGTGGCCCAGCATCGCCAGCCGGTGCGCACAGGACAGCCCGGCCGGGCCGGCGCCGACCACTGCGACGGTCTTGCCGGTGGCCGGCGCGCGCCGGAACGGGTGGGTGTCGAAGTGGGCATGGTCGATGGCGTGGCGCTGCAGCAGGCCGATCTTCACCGGCTGGGCTTCAAGCTCGTTGTTGCGCACGCAGGCATCTTCGCACAGGATTTCGGTCGGGCAGACGCGCGCGCAGGCGCCGCCGAAGATGTTCTGCTTCAGAATGCCGATGGCGGCGCCGACCACGTTCTGGTCGTGGATGTTGCGGATGAAGCTGGCGACGTCGATGCCGGTCGGGCAAGCGCGCGTGCAGGGGGCGTCGTAGCAGTACAGGCAACGGGCGCTTTCGATGGCGGCCTGGCGGGCGGTGAGCGGCGGGGCCAGGTCGGTGAAGCGTTCGGCCAGGGTGGCGTGGGTGCCCGGGGCCTGGGGGAGGTGCTGGAGTGACTCGATCATGGGCATCCCTTGAGATTGTTATTCGTCGTTACCATCACACGTCGTGTTGGCTCTAGCACGTCGCCCCCGCGAAGGCGGGGGTCCAAGTTGCACGAGCTGTCGATACGCGTCGAACTTGGGTCCCCGCCTTCGCGGGGACGACGTTTCAACGCCGCGGGTTTTATCGGACGATGCGACTCATTTACTTCATTTGGGGGAACGCAAACTCCGCCCCACTGCTTGCAGTGTTAGGCCAGCGCTGCATCACCGCCTTGTGCCGCGTATAAAACCGCACCCCCTCCGGCCCGTAAGCATGGTGGTCGCCGAACAGGCTGCGCTTCCAGCCGCCGAAGCTGTTGAAGGCCATCGGCACCGGCAGCGGCACGTTCACGCCCACCATCCCCACTTGTACCTGGCGCACGAATTCGCGCGCCACGCCACCGTCGCGGGTGAATACGGCGACGCCGTTGCCGTATTCGTTGGCGTTGATGAGTTCCAGGGCGCTGCCCACGTCCGGCATGCGCACCACGCACAGCACCGGCCCGAAGATCTCTTCCCGATAAATGCTCATGGAAGGCTGCACGTGATCGAACAGCGTGCCGCCGACAAAGAAGCCGTTCTCGCAGCCGGCCACCTGGTAACCGCGGCCATCGACCACCAGCGTGGCGCCCTGCTCCACGCCCTCGCCGATCAGCTTTTCGATGCGCCCCTTGGCGGCGCTCGTGACCACCGGCCCCATCTCGGCGCCCGCCGTCATGCCGTCGCCGATCTTCAGCGCAGCGGTGCGCTCGGCCAGGCTGGCTACCAGCCGGTCGCCGGCATCGCCCACCGCCACCACCACCGAGATCGCCATGCAGCGCTCGCCCGCCGAACCGTAGGCCGCGCCCATCAGCGCATCGACCGCCATCTCCATGTCGGCATCCGGCATCACCACCATGTGGTTCTTGGCGCCGCCCAGCGCCTGCACGCGCTTGCCGGACGCGGTGCCGCGCGCGTAGATATACTCGGCGATCGGGGTCGAGCCGACGAAGCTCAAGGCCTGGATGTCCGGGTGATCGAGCAGCGCGTCGACCGCCAGCTTGTCGCCCTGCACCACGTTGAACACGCCGTCCGGCAACCCGGCTTCCTGCAGCAATCGCGCATGCAGCAGCGACGGCGACGGGTCGCGCTCCGACGGTTTCAGCACGAAGGTATTGCCGCAGGCGATGGCGACCGGGAACATCCACATCGGCACCATCACCGGGAAGTTGAAGGGCGTGATGCCGGCGACCACGCCCAGGGGCTGGCGCATCGACCAGGCGTCGATGCCACGCGCGATCTGGTCGGTGAATTCGCCTTTCAGCATCTGCGGGATGCCGACCGCGAATTCGACCACCTCGATGCCGCGCGCCACCTCGCCCTGGGCATCCAGGAAGGTCTTGCCGTGTTCGCGCACGATCATGGCCGCGAAGTCGTCGGTGTGCTGCTGGCACAGCTGCAGGTACTTGAAGAGCACGCGTACCCGCGCCAGCGGCGGGGTGGCGGCCCAGGCTGGGAAGGCGTCGGCGGCGGTACGCACTGCGGCGTCCACGTCTTCTGCGCCGGCCAGCGCCACCCGGGCACAAGGCTCGCCCAGCGCCGGGTTGTAGACATCGGCAAAGAGCGCGCCAGCGCCCAGGTACGATTGGCCGCCAATAAAATGATTGATCGTTTCCACGTTGATCCCTTGTTAATGAGCGTTTGCCGTCACGTTCTTAATCCAGCTTGAGAAGCACGTCGCGCAGCTTGCCGAACAACTCGTCGATATGCGTCTTTTCGAGTACCAGCGGCGGCGACAGCGCGATGATGTCGCCCGTGGTGCGGATCAGCACACCGTCGGCAAACGCCTTCTTGAAGGCAGCATAGGCGCGCGCGCCGACCTTGCCCGGGATCGGCTCCAGCTCGATGCCGGCCACCAGGCCGATAGTGCGGATGTCGATCACGTGCGGCAGCCCGCGCAGGCTGTGCACGGCATCTTCCCAGTAGGGCTGCATCGATGCCGCGTGCTCCAGGATCTTCTGCTCTTTAAACACCTCGAGCGTGGCCAGGCCGGCCGCGCAGGCCAGCGGGTGGCCGGAATAGGTGTAGCCGTGGAACAGCTCGATGCCGGCCGGCGCCTCCATGAAGGCGTCGTGGATGAACTGTTTCGAGAATACCGCCCCCATCGGCACGGTGCCGTTGGTGATGCCCTTCGCGGTGGTCATCATGTCCGGCTCGACCTCGAAATAGTCGTCCGCGAACGGCGTGGTCAGGCGGCCGAAACCGGTGATGACTTCGTCGAAGATCAACAGGATGCCGTGCTTGTCGCAGATGGCGCGCAGACGCTTCAGGTAACCCTTGGGCGGCACCAGCACGCCGGTGGACCCCGACACCGGTTCGATGATCACGGCGGCGATGGTCGACGCATCGTGCAGCGTGACCAGGCGTTCGAGTTCGTCCGCCAGCTCGACACCGAAGTCCGGCTCGCCGCGCGAGAAAGCATTCTTGAGCAGGTTGTGGGTGTGCGGCAGGTGGTCGACGCCGGGCAGCAGCGGCCCGAAGCTCTTGCGGTTGGGGCCGATGCCCCCCACCGACAGCCCGCCGAAGCCGACCCCGTGGTAGCCGCGCTCGCGGCCGATCAGGCGGGTGCGCCCGCCCTCGCCGCGCGCCTTGTGGTAAGCCAGCGCAATCTTGAGGGCGGTATCGACTGCTTCCGAGCCCGAGTTCGTGTAGAACACGTGACCGAACTTGTGGTCGGTATAGTCCATCAGCTGCTCGGCCAGGTCGAAGGCGGCCGGATGCCCCATCTGGAAGGTCGGCGCAAAGTCGAGCTGGCCGACCATTTCGCTGACCGCGGCGACGATTTTCGGCTGGCGGTGGCCCAGCGGCACGCACCACAGGCCGGCGGTGCCGTCGAGGATGGTATTGCCGTCGACATCCTTGTAATACATGCCCTCGGCCGAGACCAGCAGGCGCGGGCTGGCCTTGAAGTCGCGGTTATTTGTAAATGGCATCCAGAAGGACGACATTGATTCAGGTCTGGTTTCGTTCATTCCCCGCTCCCCCATTCGTTATCGCCAAAAGATTTACCAGTTGGCAAAATCATCATGCAATAATAGTCAGCAGTACCACGGCGGCACATATACACAACCGGCGAAAAGCGGCCAACCGTACAGGCAGCATAACCAGTACAGTTGATGGCGGCGCACTGATGGAGCGGCGATGGACAGTACGGCGGCAGGCGAAGAACAGCAGCGCAGCACGGACACGCCGGACTGGCCGGTCCTCGCCATCGACCGCCAGCGCCGCGCCAGCCTGGTCGACCAGATCGTGGCCGCCATCGCCTGCATGGTCAACCGGCGCGCGCTGCGGGCCGGCACCAGGATGCCCTCGGTGCGGCAATTCGCCAAATCGAACGGCGTCAGCACCTTCACGGTCGTCGAAGCCTACGACCGCCTGCTCCATCTGGGACTCCTGTCCTCGCGCCGCGGTTCCGGCTTTTTCGTGGCGCGCGGCCCGGATGCGCCGCAGCAGCCGGCACTTGCGCCTGCCAGCGTCGCCGTCGACGCCCTTACCTCGGACCTGTATTCCGGCCAGTCGGAAGCACTGCCGGTCGGCGCCGGCTGGCTGCCGCCCGAGTGGTACGGCGAATCGACGCTGCTCGACGCCGTGCGCCACGCGATGAAGATCCCGGCCGGGCGCCTGCGCGGCTACGGCCACCCGCTCGGCTTTCCGGCGCTGCGCCAGCAGATGGCCACGACGCTGTCCGACGAGCTGTTCGCGCTGGAACCCGAGCAGGTCCTGCTGACCCATGGCGCCACCCACGCGTTCGACTTAATATTAAGAACGCTGACCCGTCCCGGCGACGTCGTGTTCGTCGAAGATCCCGGCTACAGCAATCTGCTGGCATTGGTGCGCCACCACGGCTGCGTCGCGGTCGGCATTCCGCGCGGCCCGAACGGCCTCGATATGGAAGCGCTGGCGCAGCAGGCGGCGGCAAGTCAGCCCAAGCTGATGTTCGTGAACACCGTGCTGCAGAATCCGCTCGGCACCTCGCTGTCGCAAGCCCAGGCGCACCGCCTGCTGGGGCTGGCCGAGCAGTTCGATTTCTGGCTGGTCGAGGACGACATCTACCGCGAACTGGCAACGCGCGGCGAGGCCTCGCTGGCGGCGATGGACGGGCTGCGCCGCGTGATCCGCATCGGCAGCTTTTCCAAGACGCTGTCGCCGGTGCTGCGGGTCGGTTCGATCTGCGCGTCTGCGTCGCTGATTCCGGAACTGGTGCGCGTAAAAATGCTGGCCGGGCTGACCACCTCCGAGATCAACGAGCGCGCCGTGCTCGACGCCATCAGCAGCCGCGCCTACCGCAAGCTGGTCGAGCGCCTGGTGCTGCAACTGGACGGTGCACGCGAACGGGCGCTGGAGCGCCTGCAGGATGCCGGTCTGACCCCGCTGGCGCGTCCGCGCGGCGGCATGTTCGTCAGCGCCGGCTGGCCGGAACAAACCTGCAGCGGGCGCACCATCGCCGAAAAGGCGCTGCGTGCCGGCATCCTCCTGGCCCCCGGTGAGTTCTTCAGTTTGACGCCGCCCGACCGCGCCTGGTTCCGCTTCAACGTCGCCTATGCCGCCGATCCGCTGCTGCTCGACTTTTTACGCAGTCACTCCTGATGATCCAGCTCTGAGGGACCAGACCATGCCCACGACGATGACGAACGCCGGCACCCGCCTGCTCAACCGCGACAAGGTGGAAAAAACCATCCTGCTGGAAGCCGTGCGCCTGTTCGCCGAATGCGGTTTCGAAGGCAGCTCGATCGCCACCGTGGCCGAGCGCGCCGGCCTGTCCAAGCAGAACCTGATGTACTACTTCCCGACCAAGCAGGCACTCTACCAGCGCGTGCTGGACAACGTGCTGGACGACTGGCTGGCGCGCATGGCCAGCCTGGCCGATGCCGGCAAGGACCCGGCGGGCGTGCTGCGCGCCTACATCCGCGCCAAGCTGCGTTTTTCGCGCGAGCAGCCGCTGGCCTCGCGCGTGTATGCGCTGGAAGTGATCGGCGGCGCCAAGCTGTACGGCGAGCAGATCCGGCGCCGCGTGGTGCCGCTGCTGCGCGCCGACATCGCCGTGTTCGAGCGCTGGATCGCCGAAGGCAAGATCGCGCCCGTGAACGCAACGCACCTGCTGTTTGCAATCTGGGCCATGACGCAGTCGTATGCCGATTTCTCGGCCCAGATGGCGCTGGTGCTTGACCGCGACACCTTGAAGCAGCAGGATTTCGACAATGCCGAGCAGCTCATCACCACCATGGTGCTGGCTGCCGTCGGCCTGACCCCGCCCTGACCCAGACCTGACGACAAGGAGATAACGTGCCCCAGCTGACCCCGACCGTCCTCGAGACCGAGCGCCTGCTGCTGCGCTGGCTGGACGAAAGCGATATCGACGCCCACTTCACCGTGTTCTCCGATCCGGAGGTGACACGCTACTGGAGCGGCTCGCCCTGGACCGACCGCGAGCAGGCGGTCAAGTCGATCGCCGAGACCATGGCCAATTATGCCAACGGCAGCGGACTGCGCTTCGGCATCGTGCTGGCGGCCACCGGCGAATTGATCGGCAACGCCACCCTGCACCACTTCTTCGACCAGAACCGCCGCTGCGAGATCGGCTATGCCTTTCACAGCCGCCACTGGGGCCAGGGCTATGCATGCGAAGCCCTGCGCGCGGTGATCGACTACGGCTTGCGCGAGCTCGACCTGAACCGGATCGAAGCCGATATCGATCCGCGCAACGGCGCCTCGGCGCGGGTGCTGGAAAAGCTCGGCTTCCGCAAGGAAGGCTACATGCCGGAACGCTGGATCGTGCATGGCGAAACGGCGGACACGGTGAACTACGGCTTGCTGCGGCGTTACTGGCAGGCGTGCTGAGGGGCGCCATGGAGCATGCCGAAGAATTCGCCGTTCATGCGGTACTCGCCCTGCTCCATCTTCCAGTAGTGCCGCCCGGCCGGGCTGGCGAAGAAGCCGGCACGGCGCGCCGTGCGGCCCGCCCCCAGCGGTGATTTCGAAATGACGTAGCGAAAGGCCCCGTCCGGTGCGAGGATCACCGTGCTGCCGCCATACACGGGGTAAGCGGCAGCGCCATCCTGCGCGGCGACGCGGCAGCACTGCACTACTTCGGCCACCAGGTCGAACACGATCTGGCCGTCCGGGCCGATGCGGCGCGCGGTCCGGATCGACATCACGGTCGGCGGCCCGATGCCGCCGCCGACGAATCCCGCGGCGCCCGGCGGCACCAGGCCGAACTCGTCGGCCATGTCCGGCTGCGCCACGTATTCCCCGAGCACCCGCGCCTGGCGCTGCAACTCTTCCTCGTTGGCCGGACAGGCGGGATCGCCTTCGAAGCGCAGCTCGCCGAAGCTCAGCATCGTCAGCGGCAGATGCGGCAGCCGCGGCGGCCGCCACAACAAGGCCTGCTCCGACAGGTTGTGCACGCCGCGCGGCTGGATGCCGCGGCGCAGGAAAGCATCGATCAGCGCCTCGCGATAGCCCCAGCGGTCGTCCGGCACCAGGTCGCGGTCGGCGGTGACCAGCGCGCGCAGGAACTCGCCGAAGCGGATATCGACGGGCGGGCAGTAATCGATGGCGCGGATCACGAGCGCCTGGAACTGGCTGGCCAGCGCGCTGATCTTGGCCGCCAGCAGGTCGGCCAGGTCGGCCGGCATCTCGCCGGCCGGCAGGACACCCGTACCGCCGGTCGCCAGGCGCAGATAACGCGCCGTCTTGCGCCGGTAGACGGCCAGGAAAGCGTCGAACACGGCCGCAACCAGCACGCTGCCCAGCGCGTGGGGCTCGAGCGTCTCGTCGTAGCTGCGCAGCTCGGCGGCGTCGATCGCCGCGCGCAGCGGACCGTGGCGGCCGGCCGCATACCCCATCTGGCGCGCCAGTTCGACCAGCGCCGCGGCATGCTCGGGCTGGCCGCGGGTGCGCTCGATCGCGCCGCGCACCAGCTCGCGATAGCTGAGGCGCTGGAAGATGGCGATCAGGTCGGCGATGGCTTCATGGAAGGCGATGACGTCCGGTCCGCTCGGGATACTGAAATTGCTGCGCAGGCCGTCCAGGATGGCATGGGTCAGCTCGTGCGATATGACGTCGTGCGACAGGCAACTGAATACATACTCGCCGGGCAGCACGCGGATAGCCCCCTTCAGGTCGGGCGCGCGCTCGTAGCCGAAACACAGCGCGCCGCCCGCCTTGTCGTAGTACGCGTTGACGCCGCGGAAGGCGTGCGGCCGCAGCCACAGCCGCCCGCGATCCTCGCCGCGCCGGAAGCCCCAGGTCACCTCGCGGCCCAGCGCGGTACGGAAGGCCGCGTACACGTTGCAGCAGACGGCATACACCATCTGGTAGTGGAAACGCGGATCGGACGGCGCCGGATCGTAGCCGCGGCTGAGTTGCGGGTAGGTGGCATCCAGGTCGGCCGGCACGTACTCGTCGCCGGTGCTGCCGTCGCGGGTGTCGATCCGGAACAGGCGGCCGGCCGGTCCCGGGGCCAGCGGCTCGTAAGGCACGTTGACGGCGGTGACCGCGCCTTCCAGCCGCGAGGCGCTGGGATCGGAGGTATAGATGCGCAAGGAACGATACAGCGGCAGCTGGGACTGCAATGGTGGCGCGCGCGCGACCGTGCGGGCGACGTCGGGACCGAGCGCATAGCCCGGCGGTGCCGGCCCGCCCGGCAGACCGGCGCCCGCCGTGGCCGCCGCCGGCTGCCACTCGTCGCGGCTCTGCGCGACCGCGGCGACCGGGGCTGTCGTGGAGACGCTGGCTGTCCTGTCAGTGGCCGGCACGGCGCTCGCCCTGGCGCAGCATGAACTCCCGCTCGAACACGGTTTCCCGGCCCGCCGCGGCGCCGGCCGGCACCGCCAGCGGATGCAGGAAGGCACGCCCTCGGCCGGCGTCGCTGCTGTAGAGCTTCGCATGCTGCGCCGGCGATGTGCCGAAGGCCTGCGTGACGCCCTCGGCGAAATCCTCGTTGTTCAATCCCGCAATACCGCGGTTGAACACCTGGATCGCATTGCGCGTGAAGTCGCCGTGGCCCTTGCTCTCCAGCGCCACCTCGCTCGACAGGCAGGCCGAAAACACCACTTCGCGCATCTCTTCCTGATCATGCCCGTTCAGTTTGGGAAGCCCGGCGCTGCGGCGTTTCGCCGCATACTGTGCGATCAGCCCATCGTCGGCGGTGATGAAGCGTGCGCGCTTGCCCGGCGGGACCACGGGTGCACGGCCGCCGACCGCGAAGCGCGTAATGGTGCCCGAATGGCAGCAATCGAAGAAGCAGGTCAGGTTGACGCCCTCCGGCATGCGCCTGAAGATCTTGCGCATGTCGTCGTCGATCAGCAGTTCGCCGGACGCGAAATCGTAGGGGCACAGCGCTTCGTCGTCGCGCGGCGTATCGCCATCGGACTCGTCGCCGTCCAGGTCGGGCACCTGCGTGCCGTGGCCGGCGTACTGGAACACGATCACGTCGCCCTGGCGGCTGTCGTTCACGAGCGCCATCAGGCGGCCGACGATGGCGTCGCGCGTGGCGTCCTGGTTGACCAGCGTGCTGGTCTCGAAGCCGAGGCGCCCGAGCGTATCGGCCCAGGCCCGCGCATCGTTGACACAGCCGCCCAGCGGCGCGGTCGGGTAGGTATCGATGCCGACACACAGCGCGCTGCGCCTGCTGCCCGCCCCTGCCGGCTTCGGCGCCATCGATGCCATGCCCGCCGCTTGCAGGCCGGCGCCCGGCGGCGGGGACGGCTGGCCGGCGGCTGCGCTTGCGGTGGCGGCATCGGCGCCGAGCGCCGCCCAGAATGCCTCCCAGTCTTCGCTCGACGAGCGCCACGGGTCGGCCGCCTGGCGCGATTGCGGCAGCTCGACGATGCGGTCGGCGTCGGCCAGGCGGAGCACCCGCCGGACGATACTGCCCATCGTGGCGGGATCGTCGTCGAAGCCGCCATGGGTGTGCGAACGGCTGGCGCTGAGGCCGCGATCGAGGCCGTTGTCGGACAGGACCAATGTGGCATCGCCGCGGACGGCGCCGATGCCGAACAGGCGCTTCAGCGCGGGATCGGCGAGCACGCAGCGCTCCAGGCCCAGGATCGCGTCGTCCACCCCGGGCTCCAGTCCCTTGTGGATCAGGTACAGCAGCGACTTGCGGTAGATGCCGCCGCAGTTGTCGTCCTTCTCGCAGCTGTCCTGCATCGTGTACATGGTCAGCTCGTCGATCCCCTTGCCGGCGCCGATGCGCGGCGCCAGCTGCTGGCGAAACAGGTCGACCCGCACGGCGGGCGCCATCAGGTGCAGGCTGCGGAACGGCGGTGCGCCCTGGTCGAGCGCGCATGGAATGAAGTGCGCGTGGAAGATCGAACCCGCGCTGTGGCCGGCGGCATGCAGTTCCACCTCGCCCGGGTACTGCGCGCAGAACGCCGCCAGTTTGGTGGCGACATAATGCGCGCCGCCCAGCGCATCCGGCGCCGACGACTGCTGGGCGCTCCATTTCATCGCGCTCCAGATCTGCACGCCGCCGGCGCGGTGCGCAAACGCTTCCACCAGCGGATCGCCGACGTGGTCGGAGAAATAATTGCGCGGTGCCGTCGTGCGGCCCTGGCGGCTGCGCTCCAGCATCTGGCCCAGTACTTCGCACAACCCGGTCTCCCAGACGAAGTGGATCGGATAAATGCCGTTGGCGGTCCACCAGCCGGCCAGCTCGCGGGTCTTGGCGAGGGCGTCGGCTTCGCTGTTCAAGCCGCCGTGCGCATAGAACATCAGCTTCAGTTTGCGGCCTGCCGCCCGGGCGGCTTCCAGCGCAGCCGGCAGATGCGCCTCGAAGATCGCATCCACGTCTTCGCGCGACGTGCTCCAGTCGCCGCTCGACGAGAACTGGCCCATGCGCAGGTTGACGACATGGGGCAGCATCGCCCCCAGGTCGGCATCGCGTGCCTCATGCACGTGGCCACGGCCGGTCCCGTGCGCGCAGGGCTCGGCGTCGGGCGGGTCCATCGCCCTGCCCGTGCTGCGCTGCAGGTCTTCGATCGCCTCGTCCAGGAACTGCTGCGGCACCGGCTGGTAGGGCGATGGACCGCCGGCCTGCGACACGGCACGCGCCGACACCTGGTGATGCATGCTCGCGACATCGCGCAGCACCTCCTGGTAATCGATGCCGGTGCCCGGACAGCTCTTGGCGGACATCATGTTATGGAACTGCAGGGTGCCCGGCGACAGGTCGAAACGCTGCTGCACCCGGGCGATCACTTCCAGCACCGTCTCGCGCTGCTTGCCGTCGAACGGGTCCCGGCCCTTGTCGAAGTCGCCGATGATCTCGAACATGAAGGGGCCGGCCTGCTCGTTGCCGTTATGGCCGCTGGCGCTGGCCGGCGGGCGGTTCCAGTCGCGTCCCAGCCAGATCGAGCCGTCGGGCGCGATCGTAATATGCTGCGCGATGTCGGACCAGCCGTTTTCCTGGGTATGGTAGCGCCACATGCCGACGATGGTGTCGTGGCCGCGATATTGCTGCCGGTTGGGTCGCCAGGTGTGATGCATGTGCACCGCGTTGATGCGCCGCCTGAATGGAAACTTCGACAGCAGCTCGGCAAATTGACCTGTGGTGATTTGCTTGAACGGTGCAGGCATATCATCTCCTCCATGGCAATTGAGCAAGCTTAGGCCGATTGAAAAAACTTGCAAGATGATTAGCTGAAAAACCCTGTTAGCTATCTTTGCAACGGTTCTGTGTCATGTGTATCGAATTGTTGCTCTCGTAGGAACTATCTCACTCGAACGCCACCGTTCATCCGATGACATCGCTACGTGAGCCCGCTATTCTGGTTTCACACAACACATGTCGCCGCATGCCGGTGAACATGTTCCACTCAAGAATCGCGAATACCAAGGAGAACAACATGCGTAAACAAATCATCACCGCCGCCATGCTCGCCGCCCTGTCCACCGTCGCTTTCGCGCAAACCACTTCCGGCGCCGGCCAGAGCGGCGCCGCAACCGGATCGGCCACCGGCAGCTCGGCCGCCGGCAGCTCGTCGCTGGGCTCGTCCTCGATGGGCAGCACCTCGATGGGCACCGGCGTGGGCGGCTCGCAAACCGGCAGCATCGGCGTTACCCCGTCCGCCGGCGGCATGACCGGTCAAACCGGCAGCAGCAGCTCGGCAACGCCGGTTCCCGGCACCCTGAGCACCCCGTCGACGCTGCCGAACACCGGTTCGGCCCAGCAATCGGGCAGCCTGGGATCGAGCGCCACCGGCTCCAGCGCCACGGGCACGATGTCGTCGGGAAGCTCGCTGAACAACGGCACCGGTTCGATGTCGTCCGGGTCCACCCTGCATAACGGCACCCGTGCGCCCGGCACCAGCCGCACCAACTCGCAGCGCACCCCGCTGCCGAACGGCACCGGCGTCGGCACCAACGGCGGCGTGATCGGCGGTTCGTCGACCGGCACCGGTACCGGTACCGGCACCAGCGGCGGCATGAGCAGCAGCGGTACCCAGCGCTGATCGCCAACCTATGTCGTTCCCGCGCAGGCGGGGACCCATACTGAGCACCAAAATTCAGATACTTGAGGCCATTCTAATGCGTCAAGAAAACGGACTTCGGAACCTCAGCATAGGTCCCCGCCTGCGCGGGACGACGTGCGTCTGTTAACTCCAGTTACTTGGTTCCTGCAACCTGTAACCCCGGCACGAATGCCGCCCCCTGCTTCACCTGCGCCGTCGACGGCTGCAGCGCCCCGCCGATCGCTTCGGCGCGCCCGCCCAGGCAAGGCGCCAGGAAGTTCTCGGCTACCGCATTGAAGGCGATGTTGTTGACCGGGCGCGCAAAGCCATGTCCCTCGTCCGGGAACACGACGTAGGTCACCGGAATCTTCTTCGCATTCATCGCCGCCACGATCTGGTCCGACTCGCGCACGTTCACGCGCGGATCGTTCGCGCCCTGCCCGATCAGCAGCGGCCGCGCGATCTTGTCGGCAAAGTTGAGCGGCGAGCGGGCCTTCAGCATCGCGCGGCCGGCCTCGGTGGTGGGGTCGCCCATGCGTTTATAAAACTGCTGCTTGAAGGATTCCCAGTACGGCGGGATGGTCTCCAGCAGCGTGAACAGGTTGGAAGGGCCGACGATGTCGACGCCGCAGGCAAAGGTGGTCGGCGTAAAAGTCATGCCGGCCAGGGTCGCGTAGCCGCCGTAGGAACCGCCCATGATCGCCACCTTGTCGCGCGTCGTGGTGCCGTTCCTGACCGCCCAGTCGACCGCGTCGAGCAGGTCGTCGTGCATCTTGCGGCCCCATTCCAGGTCGCCCTTCGAAATGAAGCCCTTGCCGAAACCGGTCGAACCGCGGTAATTCACCGACAGCACCGCATAGCCGCGGTTGGCCAGCCACTGGTGATAGCTGTTGTAGCCATAGCCGTCGCGCGCCCACGGACCGCCGTGCACCAGCAGCACCATCGGCACCGGGCGCGTTGCCTTGCCGCTGCCGCCCGTATCCACATTTTTCGGCAACGACAGGTAGGACACCAGCGTCAAACCGTCGCGCGACTTGATTTCCTGCGGATGCATCGCCACCAGCGGCGCGCCTTCGAGTTCCGGGCGCGCGGTGAACAGCCTGGTCAGGCGCTTGCCCTTGCGCTCGTACAGCCAGGTCGACACCGGCGCCGTGACCGGGTCGGCCACCACGATCCATTTGTCGTCGGCGTCGCTGCGCGACACCACCGAAAACTCGCCCTTCAGCTTCTCCTTGAGCGTTTTCAGGTCGCCCGCGATCGCGCTGTCGAGCGGGATGTACTCGCTTTTCAGGTAATCGACTTCATAGGCCTGCACGCGTCCGGTGCGCACGTCGAACAGACCCGAGCCGATGTCGGCACGCGCATCCTGGGCCACCACCTCCGTGCTGCCGTCGACGGCATCCTGCGCCATCAGCGCCGCCGTGTCGCGCCCGCGCGCGTCGGCCCAGTACAAGGTCTTGCCGTCCGTGGTGAAACCCAGCGGCATGGTGGTCAAGGAATCGTCGAGGCCGACCTGCACGACAGGCTTGTCTTCCGCCTTGTTCTTGCTCTTGTCGAAGCGGAAGTAATCGGTGCCGCCGTCGTTGCGCGATTTGCCCAGCAGGCGCAGGTTCAGCTGCTCGTCGGTCACGAAGCTGGCATAGCCATCGTTCTTGTAGACCAGGGTCAGCGCGCCGCTTTTCACGTCCAGGCTGTACAGGTCATGCCAGCGCGGATCGCGGTTGTTGATGCCGATGAGGATGCGGTCCTTGACCTGGCGGCTGACGTTGACCAGCTCCACGCGCGTTTTTTCGAAGGGCGTGTACAGCGTCTGCTTGCCGCCGGCGATATCGACGCCGTACAGCAGGAAGTTCTCGTCGCCGCCCTTGTCGTTGATGAACAGCAGCGACTTCGAATCCGGCGACCAGAAGGCGGTGCGGATCGGCCGCGTCTTTTCGGCCGTGAGCGGGCGTGCCTGGTCCGGTTTGTCGAAGGGCGCAACCCAGACGTTCAGCACGCCGTCACGCGGCGCGATCCAGGACAGCCACTTGCCGTCCGGGCTGATGCGGCCGGCGGTCCTGGTCGGGTTGCCGAACAGCTTGGCGCGCTCGATCAGCGGGGTGCCGGCCGCACCGGGCCGGGCCGCTGCGGAGGGCGCCTGGGCAAAGGCGGCGGGAAGGAGACTGACTGCGAACGATGCGACCAGGATGGAACGTAGCATGTTGACCTCGCGGCAGGGATGATGACAAATACTAACGACATCATTGACCGAGGTAAACATATGTATTTACAACTCATGCATCCTGCATGTGCGGCATTTTTATCGAAGGTCGGCTGATTGAGGGCCGCTTATTGAGGGCCCGCTTATTGAGGGCCCGACTCCTGGAAGGCGCACAGGTAGGAAACACGCTGCGAAGCCGGCTCTTGGATCTTCGGCTGGAAACCCGGTTCGCCGCGATACACGGTCATCGAATATTTCGGCGCTTCGAATGCCGCAAGCACATGCGCGGGTGGCGCGGCGTCCACCGGTTTCACATCGCTTTTCGTCTGCTGCAGGAAATCGGTCAGCGGTGCCGGCTCGGCGTCGCACATGCTGCCGGTCGCCATGAAGACGCCAAATGCGGCGGCCAGTTCCGCGTTGTCGATGCACAGCTTGCCCACCTGGATACGGCCGCCGATCTTTGCGCGTCCGTCGCCGTTCTTTGTCGAACGTGCTTCCAGAACCTTCAGCATGTTCATGCGGACCCGCGCATCTTCCGCAGGTTGACAGGTGAGCAGCTGCGCCAGCAGGGTGTCGTCATCGGCTGCGTGGACGGTGGGCGCCAGCAGAAGCGGCAGAACGATCGTCAAAAAATGTGGGCGCATGGCTTGTTCAGAGTTCACATGGCAAGATACGGTGCAGCATCCACAAGCACGCGTAAACCCGCCCATTCATCCGTCCGCCCAACCGCTTATCCCTCGATTCCAGCACTTCATCGACCGCCACTGGCAATTGCCTGAGTCGCCTATTAGAGTGATCCCATCGACACAGGAGGACCCCATGCACAAAACCACGTTCCGCGAATTCGCTGCCCCGATGGAAGACCTTGCCCGCACCGTCGCGCGCGCAGGCCGCCGCGGCGCCCGCACCCTCGCCGCCATGCCCTGGCCGGCCATGCTGGGCTGGTGCATCGCGCTGGCCATCGTGCTGACGCTGCTCGCCACCATCCTGCCGCTGGCACTGTTCCTGTTCGCCGTCTTCATGGCCGTGAAACTGGCCATCGTCGGCTACGTCACCCATACCCGCCGCAGCCGCCGCGACCATTACAAACTCTGATAGCGAAGTCCACTATGCAAGCCAGCCAGATCAACCACGTCCTCGACTTCATGCGCGACGCCATCAGTGAAGTCAGCAAATGGTGGTGGCGCTTTTTCGACTGGGTGGCCGTGGTCGAATGGCGGCGCCTGTTCCTGACCTGGTTCGTGGTGCTGATGTGCTTCGGCATCCTGAACACGCCGGAGCCCGCGGTCTGGTACATCTTCATTTCCTTCGCCGTGAAAGTGCTGGCCGGCGGCAAGCGCAAGGCCGAGCTGGTGGCGCGCGATGCGACGCTGCAGGCGAATGTCGCCACGCTCGAACGGCGCCTGATGGAAGCGAAGATGGCGGCGCTGCAGGCCCAGGTCGAACCGCACTTCCTGTTCAACACGCTGGCGCTGATCGGCCAGCTGATCGAGACCAATCCGCCGGAAGCGGCGCGCGTGCATGCGCACCTGATCGACTACCTGCGCTCGACGCTGCCGCAGATGCGCGCCCGCGACGGCGGCACCCTCGGCAAGCAGGTCGAGCTGTCGCGCGCCTACCTCGCCATCATGCAGGCGCGCATGAAGGAGCGCCTCGGCATCAGGTTCGAAGTGCCGCTGTTCCTGCACAGCGCGCCCTTCCCGCCGATGATGCTGCAGACGCTGATCGAAAACAGCATCAAGCACGGCCTCGAGCCGAAGATCGAAGGCGGCACCGTCAGCGTGCGCGCCCAGGTGGTGGGGGCGACGCTGCAGGTCGAGGTGTGCGACGATGGCGTCGGCATCGACCCGCATGCGGACGACGGCGTCGGCCTGGCGAATATCCGCGAACGGCTGCAACTGCTGTATGGCACGCAGGCCGAGCTGCTCATCGCCACCCCGCCCGGCGGCGGCGCCTGCGCCACGATCCGCCTGCCCTACAAGATGATGATGGAGGACGCGTGAACAGCGCCGCCATTACCGCCCTGATCGCCGACGACGAAGCGCCGATGCGCGACCTGTTGCGGGCGAGATTGTCATCGGTCTGGCCGGAACTGCAGATCGTCGCCGAAGCCGCCAACGGCGTGCAGGCGGTGGAACTGGGCCAGCGGCACAGGCCCGACATCGCCTTCCTCGACATCCGCATGCCGGGCCTGTCCGGCATCGAGGCGGCGCGCCAGTTGTACACCCATTCGCACATCGTGTTCGCCACCGCCTACGATCAGTACGCGCTGGACGCCTTCCAGCAGGGTGCGCTGGATTATCTGCTGAAGCCGGTGACGGCCGAGCGCCTGGCGACCACCTGCGCGCGCCTGCGTACGCGCCTGGAAGCGCAGCGCGATGCCAAGCTTGTGGCCAGCCCGGACGCCAACCGGGACACAGACCGGGACACCAGCGTGCCGCCGCAGGACATCGGCCAGCAACTGGCCCGGCTGACGGCGCTGCTGGAAAACAAGGGGCAAGCCAAGCCGCAGACCGGCTACCTGCGCTGGATCCAGGCCCAGGTCGGCGCCAGCCTGCGCATGGTGAGCACGCGCGAGGTGCTGTTCTTCCAGTCGGACGAAAAATACACGCGGGTGCAGACGGCGACGTCGGAATTCCTGATCCGCAAGACGCTGAAGGAATTGCTGGACGAGCTCGACCCGGACGAGTTCTGGCGCATCCACCGCTCGACTTTGGTGCGGGTGGACGCGATTGCCGACGTGTCGCGCGACGTGCGCGGGCGGCAGATGCTGAGGCTGAAGAATTACGCGGGCGAAGCGCTGGAAGTCAGCCGGAATCACAGCTACCTGTTCCAGCAGATGTGAAGCGCAGCGCGTGCTGGTAGGATGGGCTATCCGATCAATGACAGGAGCCGCCATGCCTTCCATCGTCGTACCCTGCCTGCGCTACCGCGACACGCCCGCCGCCATCGACTGGCTGTGTGAGGCCTTCGGCTTCGAATGCCAGCTGGCCGTTCCCGGCATCGGCGGTGCCATCGCTCACGCACAATTGACGCTCGGCGACGGCATGATCATGCTGGGCTCGGTCAACAACGAGGGCGAATACGGCCGCCTGCTGGCCCAGCCCGACGAGATCGGCGGCCGCGAAACCCAGACCGTCTACCTGCAGGTGAACGATGCCGACCGCGTGTGCGAACACGCGCGCAAGGCCGGCGCCACCATCCTGCAGGAGCCTGCCGATACCGAGTTCGGCACGCGCGGCTTCCTGTGCCGCGATCCCGAAGGGCATGTGTGGAATGTCGGGACTTACAACCCCTGGGATACGGAATCGTTGTTCCGGTAAGCGCCTTCGTAGGGTGGGCACCCTGTGCCCACGCGTAACGGTTGAACAGCCAACTACCTGCACGCGTTACGCGTGGGCACGGAGTGCCCACCCTACCGTTTTAACCGAACAGGCCTTCGTCGGACCCGTCACCGTCGAAGAAGCCGCCGCTGCCTTCGTCGACGCCGCTGTCGAACAGGCCCAGTCCACCGCCGCTGTCGCCACCGCTGTCGAGCGACTGGCCGACGTCGCCCAGCCCGGCCTGGTCGGCCAGCGAGCTGCCCGACTGGTCGCTGAACAAATTGTTGCTGCTGTCGTCGCTGTTCAGCAGATGGTTTGCGCCGCCGCTCTCATGGTGGCCGAACATATTTTCCAGGCCATTGAACAGGAAGCCGCCGGCCGCGACGCCGGCCGCAGTGGCCGCGATCGTGCCGAGGGTGCCGCCGAAGCCGCCGCGCAGGAAGCCGCCCTGCGGCGGTTGCTGGTACTGCGGTTGATATTGCGGCTGATATTGTTCGCGCTGGTATTGATCACGCTGGTACTGCGGCTGGCCCTGGTTAGGATAGCCAGCCGGGCGGGAAACGCCGCTGTTGCCCCACTCGTTGGCATCGAGGAAGCGGCCATCACGGTCTTGCCCGCCGGAACGCAGGCGATTGACCTGGTTTTCCAGGTCGGCGATCTGGGTCTTGGCATTTTTCAGCGCCGTTTCCACCAGCAGCGCACGCTGCACCAGCAGGTATGCCGCATCGGGCTGCTGGGCGACGGCGCGCTGGATCACGCCGTCGGCTTCGGGGTCTTTCTTGACGCCCCGGGCCTGGATCAGCTGGGACAGGAAATCGTGCAACATCTGTGATTCTTGCGGGCTCATGGCGTGGCCTCCTCATTGGTATCCGGATAAAACTTATGTTGAGGGGATGATCAGGATTTCAAGGCCAGCCGCATGCGCAACAGTTCCGGCTCCATCAAAAAACCCTGTTTCTCGGCCGGCTCGCCGCCGTGCACGGTCGCCATCGACACAATCTCGAAGCATCCCAGCAGCATCGTCATCGCCACCTTGATTTCCAGCATCGCCAGATAACGGCCGGGACAGGTGCGCGGTCCGCCGCCGAAAGGCATCGACACCTTCTTGTCGACGCGTTCGTCGAGCCAGCGCTGCGGGTCGAACTGCGCCGCGTTGGCGACCCGGGCTTCGTCGACGCTGCTGCTGCGCATCACGCACCAGACCAGTGTGCCCTTCTCGAGGTGGACGTCGCCGAGCGTAGTGTCGACCAGCGCTTCGAACGGCAAAAAGGCGGCCGGCGGCTTCAGGCGCATCGCTTCGTTGGCGCAGGCTTCGATGAAGTCGAGGCTGTCCATCTGTTCGATCGTCAGCGAGGCCAATGCCGGGGCCACGCACACGACTTCCTCGCGTGCCCGCGCCAGCATCTGCGGATGGCAATGCAGCAGCCAGATCAGCCAGGCCAGGCTGTTCGAGGTGGTGTCCTCGCCGGCCAGCAGCGTGGTCAGGACGTTGCCGGCGACTTCACGGGCGGTGACCCCGCTGCCGGCCTGCGCAGCGGCGGCCAGCATCGCTTCCAGCATGTTGCGCGGCTGTTCGGCCCGGGACGGGTCGGCGCGCATGCGCTCGCGGGCGCGCTTGACCAGCTCCGCGGCCGCATTGCGCACCATCGCCACGCTGCGTTCCAGCCGGTAGTCGCGCGGCAGCTTGATATAGCGCCAGTAGGGAATCGGCGACAGCGTGCGGCGCGCCACCGCCGGCAGGATGGCGTCGAGGTTGCGCTGGATGGCGTTGTCGCCGGTTTCGATGGTGTTGACGTCGCTGCCGAACGCGAGGCCGGCGATGATATCGATGGTGTACAGGCGCAGTTCGGCGCCGAGGTCGAGGGCGCGTCCGGCCTGTGCCGCCGCTTCCCAGCGCCGCCGGAGACGCTGCGCCACCTGCACCAGCGACGGAAAATAGGCTTTGACGGCATGCGGCGCAAAGGCTTGCATCACCATGCGGCGCTGGTTGCGCCAGTCCGTGCCTTCGGCTTCGAACAGGCCGTCGATGCCGCCCAACTCCTCGGCCACCCGGGCGGTGGCGGTGGGACGGCGGAAGGTGGCGGGCCGCTCGCGCAGCACCTGGGCGATCAGCGTGTGGTCGGCCACCACCAGCATCGGCGTGCGGCCCAGCGCCACCCGGAACAGCGGACCGTATGCGCGCGCCCAACCTTCCATGTCCTGGTGCAGGCGCTCGCGGTGCAGCTGGTGCAGGTTGCCCAGCAGCGGCAGCGCACGCGGCCCGGGCAGGTCCGCCAGGCGGCGGCAAGGTCTGGCGAGCGCATCGACACGGTCTTGCATTGGCATCTCCAGCGGGTGGGATGCCGATAGTCTAGCAATAACTGCAACTAATAAATACAGGCCGCCACGGCGGGCGGCCCCTATGCACGGCTAGTTTACTTTTGCCGATTTACTTCTGCCGCTTACTTCTGCAGATCGCGGCCGCCGAAGGCATTCGGCAGTTGCGCGGCGGCGGTGGTTTCCAGCAGGTCGCCTTTCAGGTTGGTCAGCACCACCGGGAGATCGTTGCCGCCCAGTTCCAGCACCACCTGGCGGCAGGCGCCGCAGGGGGCAATCGGACCCTCGGTGTCGCCGATCACGGCCAGCGCCGTGAAGTCGCCCGGCTGGTAGCCGTGGGCGATGGCCGAGAAGAAGGCGGTGCGCTCGGCGCAGTTGCACAGGCCGTAGGAGGCGTTTTCGACGTTACAGCCGCGGAAGACGCGGCCGTCCTTGCATTCCAGGGCGGCGCCGACCTTGAAGTTGGAGTATGGGGTGTAGGCCAGGTCGCGGGCGGCGCGGGCTTCGGTGATCAGGTTTTCGTATTTCATGAGTGTTCCTGTTGCTGCAAAAGGAGCATATAGAACGTCGTCCCCGCGCAGGCGGGGACCCATACTGAGCAACCGTAGTCGTTGAGCCGGCGTTGCGGCTTCGCTGTATTCAGCATGGATCCCCGCCTTCGCGGGGACGACGTTGGTGAGTTTACGGGCGGATCGTTTTATAGATCATCGGCTGCGCCGCCGGCCTCTCCGCCGCGATGCGATACGCCGCCTGCACCTCGCGCACCGCGCGCTCGGCAGCATCCTGCGTACGCGCATGCACCATGCCCAGCGGCTGGCCGACGTCGATGCGGTCGCCCAGCTCGGCCAGGCCGGTCAGGCCGACGGCATAGTCGATTGCATCCTGCGGACGGATACGGCCGCCGCCCAGGCCGACCACGGCCAGGCCCAGGCCGCGGCAATCGGTCGCCGCGGCGTAGCCGGCTTCGAGGGCCGGCACCGGCAATACGATCGGTGCGCGCGCCAGGTGGGCGTCCGGGTTGTCCATCAGGTCGGCCGGGCCGCCCAGTGCCGTCACCATGCGCGCGAAGCGCTCGGCGGCTTCGCCCGAGTCGAGGGCGCGCTGCAGTTTGGCGTGGGCTTCATCAAGCGTCGCGGCCAGGCCGGAGATCACCAGCATCTCGGCGCACAGCGCCATCGTCACTTCGTGCAGGCGCTTTGGTCTCGATTTGCCGGTCAGGTAGTCGATCGCCACGCGCACTTCGACCGCATTGCCGGCCGCCGGGCACAACGACTCGTTCATGCCGGTCAGGATGGCCGAGGTGCGGGTGCCGGCACCGTTGCCGACCTGGACGATCGACCCGGCCAGCTCCACCGATTTCTCGTAGGTCGGCATGAAGGCGCCGCTGCCGGCTTTCACGTCCATGACCAGCGCGTCGAGGCCCGCCGCCAGCTTCTTCGACAGGATCGAGCCGGTGATCATGGCCACCGATTCCACGGTCGCCGTGGTGTCGCGGATGCTGTAGAAGCGCTTGTCGGCCGGCGCCAGCTGGGCGGTCTGGCCGATGATGGCGACGCCGACTTCCTTCACCACTTTCTTGAACAGATCCGGATCGGGCACGGTCGAGTAGCCCGGGATCGCATCGAATTTATCCAGCGTGCCGCCGGTGTGGCCCAGGCCGCGGCCCGAGATCATCGGCACGTAGCCGCCGCAGGCCGCGACCATCGGGCCCAGCATCAGCGAGACCACGTCGCCGACGCCGCCGGTCGAGTGCTTGTCCACCACCGGTCCCGGCAGGTTCAGCGATTTCCACTCCATGACCAGGCCGGAATCGCGCATCGCCAGCGTGAAGGCGACGCGTTCGTCCATGTTCATGTCGTTGAAGTAGACGGCCATGGCCAGGGCCGCGATCTGGCCTTCGGTAGTGCGGCCGTCGGGGATGCCGCCGACGAAGAACTGGATTTCTTCCTTGGTGAGGGCGCCGCCGTCGCGCTTTTTGCGGACGATTTCTTGTGGAAGGAACATAACATTACTTTCAAAGGTAACGTAGGGTGGGCACCCCGTGCCCACGCGTGACGCGTGCGTCATGTCGGCGGCCGACGGAGGGAAGCCAACACATCGCGAGCGTTACGCGTGGGCTCGGGGAGCCCACCCTACGATGACGCCATTGGCGCCACATATTTAATACGAATCAGACGCCGTAAGGGATCCAGACGTTTTTCACCTGGCTTGCGTGCTGCAGCACAGTCCTGCCGCACGCCTGCTTGGCATCGAACCAGTCACGCCCCCTGGCGCCGCCGACCCAGGTACGCTTCAGCGATTCGGCAGACAGGCGCTCGACTTCCGCGCAGCCGGCTTCCGAACCGTCGTGGCGCCACACGGCATCCACGTCGAAGTGGCTGGCCAGCGTGCGCGCCAGTTCGTCGGCCGAACCGGTGACGATATTCAGCACGCCGCCCGGCAGGTCGGAGGTGTCCAGCACCTGGTACAGGTCCAGCGACGACAGCGGATAGGCCTCGGAAGGCACGGCCACCACGCGGTTGCCCAGCGCGATCGCCGGTGCCACCAGCGAGATGAAGCCCAGCAGCGGGTTTTCGTTCGGGCAGACGATGCCGATCACGCCGACCGGTTCGTTCAGCGCGATGGCGATGCCGTGCATCGGCGGCTGGTGCGCCAGGCCGTCGTACTTGTCGGCCCAGGCAGCCCAGTAGAACAGGCGCTCGATCGAGGCCTGCACTTCGCGCTCGGCGTTCTTGCTGCCGGTCTGCGCGGCGATGCGGGCGACGAATTCGTCGGCGCGCGCGGCCAGGTTCTCGGCGATGTAGTACAGCACCTGCGCGCGGTTGTGCGCGGTGGCCTTGGACCAGCCGGACGCCTTGTGCGCGGCTTCGACGGCGTTGCGGATGTCCTTGCGGCTGCCCTCGGCCACGTCGGCCAGGAAGCTGCCGTTGGCGCCGACGATGGCGCGGCTGTAGCCGCTGTCCGGGCGTGCCTGCTTGCCGCCGATGTACAGCTTGGCGGTGCGGTCGATCTGGAACGGGTTGGCACCGGTATTGGCTTCCGCCGGCTTGGACCTGGCCTTGTCGGCACGGCCCTTGTCGGCCAGCAGCGGCGCTGCCGGACGCGCGTCTTCGGCGCGCGGGGTCAGGTACTCGTACATGCCTTCCTTGCCGCCTTCGCGGCCGAAGCCCGATTCCTTGTAGCCGCCGAAGCCGCAGGCCGCGTCGAACTGGTTGGCGCTGTTGATCCAGACCACGCCGGCCTTGATCTGCGGCGCCACGTCCAGCGCCAGGCTGATCGACTCGGTCCAGACGCAGGCGGCCAGGCCGTACACGGTGTTGTTGGCCAGCTGGACCGCCTCGCCCGGGGTACGGAAGCTCGATGCCACCAGCACCGGTCCGAAGATCTCGGTCTGGGCCACGGTGGCGGTAGTCGAGGCGCCGGTGATCAGGGTCGGCAGGTACCACGAGCCGGCGGCCGGAGTATCGCACGCCGGCTGCCACACTTCGCAGCCCTCGGCGCGGGCCGATTCCACCAGGCCGTGAATGCGCTGCTGCTGCACCGGATCGACCAGGGCGCCGATGTCGGTGGATTTGTCCAGCGGCGAGCCGACGCGCAGGGTCTGCATGCGCGCCTTGACCTTGGAGATGAAGCGCGGGTACACCGATTCCTGCACCAGCAGGCGCGAACCGGCGCAGCAGACCTGGCCCTGGTTGAACCAGATCGAATCGACCAGGCCTTCGACGGCCGCGTCCAGGTCGGCGTTGTCGAACACGATGAACGGCGACTTGCCGCCCAGTTCCAGCGACAGCTTCTTGCCGCTGCCGGCGGTGGCCTTGCGGATCAGGCGGCCGACTTCGGTCGACCCCGTAAACGCCAGCTTGTTGATGGTCGGGTGCTTGACAATGGCTTCGCCCACGCGGCCGTCGCCGGTGACGACGTTGAACACGCCCGCCGGCACGCCGGCCATCTGGCACATCTCGGCGAACAGCAGCGTGGTGAGCGAGGTGTACTCGGCCGGCTTGAACACGATGGTGTTGCCGGCGGCCAGGGCCGGGGCCACCTTCCACGCCAGCATCAGCAGCGGGAAGTTCCACGGCACGATCTGGCCGACCACGCCGACGGCGCGGTAGTCGGCGAATTCTTCCGACTGCAGCTGGGCCCAGCCGGCGTGATGGTAGAAGTGGCGCGCGGCCAGCGGGAGGTCGGCGTCGCGGGTTTCGCGGATGGTCTTGCCGTTGTCCAGGGTCTCGAGCACCGCGAACAGGCGCGCGTGCTTTTGCAGCAGGCGTGCCAGCGTGTACAGCACGGTGGCGCGGCCGTGGCCACCCATGGCGACCCAGGCCGGATGCGCGCTGCGCGCGGCTTCCACGGCGCGCTCGACGTCTTCATTGGTCGCTTGCGTCACCTGCGCCAGCTCGCTGCCGTCGGCCGGGTTGAAGGTGCCGAAGGTCTCGCCCGGTTCGGTCCACTTGTTGTCGATGAACAGGCCGAAACGGCGGCCATGCTGGTCCAGCCACGCTTGCGCTTCCTTGGTACTTTCGGGTGCGGGACCGTAATCCATAGTTTGCAGAATCTCTTTAATTGTTGGCATGACGTGTCCGTGATCTTAAGGGTGGGCGTGGCGATGAGCGGCCGAGTACGAGCCGGTAACGTAGTGTTCCAGCTGGCGCTCGATGTCGGTCAGCAGGCTGGAGGCGCCGATGCGGAACAGGTGCGGCTGCAGCCATTCGTTGCCCAGTTCTTCCTTCATCACGGTCAGGTATTGCAGCGCCAGCTTGGCGGTGCTCACGCCGCCGGCCGGCTTGTAGCCGACCATGAAACCGGTGCGCTCGTAGTATTCGCGGATCGCACGGACCATCGTCAGCGACACCGGAATCGTCGCGTTGACGCCTTCCTTGCCGGTCGAGGTCTTGATGAAATCGGCGCCGGCCATCATGCACACCCACGAGGCCTTGGCCACGTTTTCCAGCGTGACCAGTTCGCCGGTGGCGAGGATCGCTTTCACATGCGCTTCACCGCAGGCCTGGCGGTAAGCCACCATCTCGTCGTACAGCGCCTGCCAGTTGCCGGTCAGGACGTGCTGGCGCGTGATCACGATGTCGATCTCGGTCGCGCCCGCGGCCACCGACAGCTGGATTTCGCGCAGCTTGGTCTCGAGGCTGGACAGGCCGGCCGGGAAGGCGGTCGATACCGCGGCGATCGGCAGGCGGCCCTGCAGGATCTCGCCGGCCGGCTTGATCATCTCGTGGTACACGCAGACGGCGCCGGTGGTCAGGTTGTCCAGGCCCAGTGCCTGCATCAGGTCCGCGCGCAGCGGACGCATGGCCTTGCGGCACAGGCGCTCGACGCGGCCCGGGGTGTCGTCGCCGGACAGCGTGGTCAGGTCGATACACTCGATGGCGCGGATCAGCCAGGCGGCCTGGTATTCCTTTTTCACCGTGCGGCGGTTCGCCAGGCTGGCGGCGCGGCGGTCGGCGGCGGCGCGGTTGACCGTCAGGTGGTTGATCCAGCCCAGGTCGAGACCCATGGCCGTATTACGTTTGAAATCCAGGTTCTGGGTCATAGCAGAGCAGTTCCGTTAGCGAGAGGTTTGACGCCGAGGTGTTTGGCCAGCGTGGCGCCGATGTCGGAGAAGGTGTCGGCCACCGGCAGCTCTTGCGCCGGGGCGGCCGGGCCGAAGAACAGCACCGGGATGTGTTCGCGGGTGTGGTCCGAGCCGGCCCAGGTCGGGTCGCAGCCGTGGTCGGCGGTGATCACGACCAGGTCGCCCTCTTTCAGCTTGCTGGTGAATTCCGGCAGGCGCGCGTCCAGCTCGTGCAGCGCGTTGGAATAGCCGGCGACGTCGCGGCGGTGGCCGAAGTGCATGTCGAAGTCGACGAAGTTCACGAAGGTGAGCGACTTGTCGGGGGCCGCATTGGGACCATCAGCGGCGACTTCCAGCAGGCGGTCGAACAGCGCCATGTTGTCGGCGCCCTTGATCAGTTGGGTCACGCCCTGGCCCGCGAAGATGTCGCTGATTTTACCCAGCGCGATGACGTCGCCGCCGGCGTCCTTGACGTGGTCCAGCAGGGTCGGCGCGACCGGCGGCACGGCGTAGTCGTGGCGGTTGCTGGTGCGCTTGTAGTTGCCGTTTTCGCCGGTGAACGGACGGGCGATCACGCGGCCGATGTTGTAGGGCTTGACCAGCTCGTAGGCGGCCTCGCACACCTGGTACAGGCGCTCCAGGCCGAAGTGCTCTTCGTGCGCGGCGATCTGCATCACCGAGTCGGCCGAGGTGTAGATGATGACCTTGCCGGTCTTGACGTGTTCGTCGCCGAAATCGTTGATGATGGTGGTGCCCGACGCGTGGCAGTTGCCGAGCCAGCCGGCCACGCCGGTGATTTCCTGCAGTTTATCGGTCAGCTCTTGCGGGAACGAGGGCACGGTCTTGGGGAAGTAACCCCAGTCGAACAGCACCGGCACGCCGGCGATTTCCCAGTGGCCGCTCTGGGTGTCCTTGCCGGTCGACTGCTCGCGCGCGACGGTCCAGGCGCCGGTGAAGCCTTCGCGTTTCTGGAAGCCGGCAGGCCAGTCGCCGCTGGCTTTGTGGGCGGCGGCGCCGAGGCCGATGGTTTCGAGGTTGGGCAGGTCCATGGGCTTGCCGCTGTCTGCCGCCCACTGGGCGATGTGGCCGAGGGTGTTGGCGCCTGCGTCGCCGTATTTGTCGGCGTCGGGCAGTGCGCCGAGGCCGAAGGAGTCAAGCAGGAGGATGAATGCGCGTGACATGGTTTCTCACTCTAGATCGCGACTGCGAAATTTCCACCACGTCGTTCCCGCGAAGGCGGGAACCCAAGTTGGACGAGCCGTCGAAACGCGTACAACTTGGGCCCCCGCCTTCGCGGGGGCGACGTAACTATATTCTTCCGTATCAGTTACAAGTAACTATCAACTACTCAGGCAGCAGCCGGGGTCTGGCCCAAACGCTCAACGAAACCATGAATCAGCTCAACCAGATCCTTGGCCGCAATCGCCGCATACTTCAGGGTCTGCTCATGCGACAGCGGGAACGGGCTCAAGCCCTCGGCCAGGTTGGTGATGGCCGACACGCCTGCGACCTTCAGACCGCAGTGGCGCGCCGCGATCACTTCCGGCACCACCGACATGCCGACCACGTCGGCGCCCATGGTCTTGAAGGCGCGGATTTCGGCCGGGGTCTCGAAGTGCGGGCCCGGGGTCGCCAGGTACACGCCTTCGGCCACGGTGATGTTCTTTTCGACGGCGACGGCGTTCAGCATCGCGCGCAGGTCGGCGTCGTAGGCGTTGGCCATGCTGAAGAAGCGCGGGCCGAAGCGGTCGTCGTTGGGGCCGGCCATCGGGCTGCCCGGCAGCAGGTTGATGTGGTCGTTCAGGACGACGACGCTGCCGGCGTCCACTTCCGGACGCAGCGAGCCGGCGGCATTGGTCACCAGCAGCAGTTCGCAGCCCAGCAGCTTGAAGGTGCGCACGGCCGAGGTCATCACGCCGGCGCCGTAGCCTTCATAAAAGTGGCCGCGGCCCTTCATGCACACCACCGGCACGCCGGCCAGGGTACCCAGTACCAGCTCGCCCGCGTGGCCATGCACGGTGCTGATCGGGAAGCCCGGCAGCTCGGCATAGCCGATCGAGACGGCATCAAGCATCTGCTCGGCGAGCACGCCGAGGCCGGAACCGAGGATCAGGGCGGCGCGCGGCGTGAAACCCGGCTTGCGGGCACGGATGACCTCGAGGGCGTCGAATGGGGTATTGCTGGACATGGTGTTCCTTGTGGTATCTGCGGGATATGAAAACGGAATGACAGTGCAAGGTGCGGGACCGAAAAACGGGGCCGGGGCCCGCACATTTTTCGGGCGGTCGTCGCACCAGAATGTTCGAACTATGCATTATCGTGGATTGGTATGGCAAATACCATTTTTTTGCTCGATTTATACGCCGAATGTATAAATCACAGGTAGACTCGCTTTATATATAGATAGGACGCCGGTTCAATAAATGTGCGGCAAAAAATTGCTGCGTTGACGCCCGCTAAACATATGTTTAAGATCGAAAACAAATGTTTGAACTTCCAAACCGCTCCCTGACGCCGTGACAGAACATCCAAAAAAACAACAACTGCTCCAGCTGATCCGCGCAAATCCCTTCATTTCGCAGCAGGAACTGGCGGACGAACTCGGCCTGTCGCGCTCGGCCGTGGCCGGCTACATCGCCGGCCTGATCCGCGAGCGCAAGCTGCTCGGGCGTGCCTACGTGCTGCCGGACAAGCGGCCGGTGGTGTGCATGGGTGCGGCCAACCTCGACCGCAAGCTGCGCTCGCTGGCGCCGCTTGCGCTGCACACATCGAACCCGGCCAGCCAGGCCGAATCCTTTGGCGGGGTGGCGCGCAACATCGCCGAGAACCTGGCGCGCCTGGGCACGCCGGTTGCTTTATTGACTGCGGTGGGCAGCGACAGCTCCGGCGCCGCCCTCCTCGCCCACGCCGAGTCGGCCGGCATCGACACCCACGGCGCGCTGCGCCTGGACGATGCCGCCAGCGGCACCTATACCGCGGTGCTGGATGCCAACGGCGACATGGTGGTGGCGCTGGCCGACATGGCCTTGTACGACCGTTTGACGCCGTCCTTCGTGGCGGCGCGCGAGGCCCAGCTGGCCGCGGGCACGCTGGTGGTGGCCGACCTGAACCTGCCGCTGGACACGGTCGACGCGCTGCTGGCCCAGGCGCGCCGCAGCGGCGTGGCGCTGGTGCTGGTGGCGGTGTCGGAACCGAAGATGGCGCGCCTGCCGCAGGCGCTGGCCGGCGTGCGCCTCTTGATCATGAATGGCGGCGAACTGGCGGCGCGGGTCGGGCGGACGCTCGATGATGAAGCGGCGCTGGAAACGGCGATGCGCGAAGTGCAGGCACAGGGCGCGCGCGATGTGGTCGTCACGCGCGGCGCGGCCGGGGTGCTGCTGACGCTGCCGGATGGCGCCATCGCCCGCCTCGATGCGCCGCAGGCCGAGGTGGTCGACGTCACCGGCGCCGGCGACGCCTTTGCGGCGGCGGTGTGCTGGTCGCTGGTGCAGGACGCGCATGACGACTTGCTGCTGGCCTGCCGCCGCGGCCTGCACCTGTCGAAGCTGACCGTCGGCACGCTCGACACCGTGCATGCGGGACTTGGGCCGGACAGCCTGGCCGGGGTCGATGCCGATGCCGGCCTTAGCCCGTCGACGAACACGACTACGACTTTTTTGGAACAGACCTGAATTTTGGAATGACTATGCAAGCCTTTCTCCAGTTTTCCCCCGAAGTGCAAGCGGCCCGCGCCGCCGGCAAGCCCATCGTCGCCCTCGAGTCGACCATCATCTCGCACGGCATGCCCTACCCGCAGAACGTGCAGACCGCACGCGAAGTCGAGCAGGTGATCCGCGACGCCGGTGCGGTGCCGGCCACCATCGCCATCATCGACGGCAGGATCTGCATCGGCCTGTCCGATGAGCAGCTCGAAGTATTGGGCAACTCGAAGGATGCGCTGAAGGTGAGCCGCCGCGACCTGGCCTACGTGCTGGCGCAAAAGAAGCTGGGCGCGACCACCGTCGCCGCGACCATGATCTGCGCGCAGCTGGCCGGCATCGAAGTCTTCGTCACCGGCGGCATCGGCGGCGTGCACCGCGGCGCCGAGACCAGCTTCGACATCTCGGCCGACCTGCAGGAGCTGGCCCAGACCAGCGTCGCCGTGGTCTGCGCCGGTGTCAAATCGATCCTCGACATCGGCCTGACCCTGGAATACCTGGAAACCCACGGCGTGCCGGTACTGAGCGTGGGCCAGCCCGGCTTCCCGGCCTTCTTCACGCGCGACAGCGGCTACCAGGCCGACTTCCAGATCGACAGCGCCGAGGAGCAGGCGCGCTTCATCCGCACCAAGTGGCAGCTCGGCCTGCAGGGCGGCGTGGTGGTCAGCAATCCGGTGCCGGCAGCGATGGCGATGCAGAACGCCGAGATCGACGCCATCATCGCCCAGGCGCTCGGCGACGCCGATGCGCAGGGCGTCAAAGGCAAGGCGGTGACGCCCTTCCTGCTGGGACGCATCAAGGAACTCACCGGCGGACGCAGCCTGGCCACCAACATCGCGCTGGTCAAGCACAACGCGCTGGTCGGTGCGCAACTGGCGGTCGCGCTGAACCACGCGCAACCATAATGCACGCAGATGGTGGGCACAGGGTGCCTATGCCGGCCGCGCCCACCCTACGACAGCGGGAAAGGCAAACATGTCGATCGACCTGAAGCAGCTGAAGTACTTCCTGGCGGTGGCCGAAGAAAAGAGCTTCAGCCGCGCCGCCGAGCGCCTGCACATTTCGCAGCCGCCGCTGTCGCAGCAGATCATGAAGCTCGAGAGCGAGCTGGGGGTGCGCCTGTTCGCGCGCACCACCCGCACCTTCGAGCTGACGGTGGCCGGCAAGGCACTGATGCAGGAAGCGGCCGACCTGCTCGGCCGCATGCGCATGACGATCGACACCATCCGCCAGATCGACCGCGGCGAAGTCGGACGGCTGCGCGTCGGCATCGTCGGCTCGGCGATGTGGGGTCCGATCCCGGGTTTGCTGGAACAGTTCCAGAGCCAGTTCCCGCGCGTGACCTGGACCATCCACGAACTGGGGCCGAACGACCAGTGGGAAGCGCTGCGCGCGCGCCAGATCGACGTCGGTTTCTGGCGCGAGCCGAAGATCGACGACGAAGCGCTGAAGCACGCCAACCTGCGCCAGGAACTGGCCTTCCGCGAGAACGTGTGCGTGGCGATCAACGCGCGCCACCCGCTGGCCCAGCGCAGCAGCATCGACCTGATCGACATCGCCACCGAGCCGATGCTCAGCCTGCACCTCGACCAGTCAGCCGAGCCGCGCTACCTGATCCAGTGCTGCGTAAACGCCGGCTTCCAGCCGACCATCTTCCAGGAAGCGGCCGAACCGCAGACTTTACTGGCCATGGTCGGCGCCGGGCTGGGCGTGGCGCTGATGCCGGAGACCACCAGCCGCATCGGCTGGCCGGGGGTGCGCTTCTTGCCGATCAAGAGCGATGCGCCGTCGGCGAATCTCTATATTACCTATCCGTCGCAGGACGATGCGCCGGTGGTGCGGGCGTTCTTGAAGATTTTGCATCCGGCCAGCGAATAATCGCGCGCCGGTTGAACCCGTGGACGGCTATGCCGTCCACGCGTCCAACCGTCGTGTAAATGATCGCAAATTAATGCGTCGCCCCACCCGCCTCGGCGACATCCGTCTCGACACCCACCGCCACCTCGACCGCGATCCGCAAACCATCGATGATGTCGTTCAGCGCCATCGACGGCGCCGCATCCGCGCGGTCGGCCACCTGCTGCGGCAGGAAGGGCACGTGGATGAAACCGCCCTTCAGCGCGCGACCCTGGGCATGCTGCATCAGACCGTAGAACACGTGGTTGCAGACATAGGTGCCGGCGGTCTGCGAGACCCCGGCCGGGAAGCCGCGCAGGCGCAGTGCGCGCACGATGGCCTTGATCGGCAGCGTGCTGAAATAGGCGGCCGGGCCGCCGTCGGCGATGGTGGCGTCGACCGGCTGCTGGCCGGCGTTGTCCGGGATGCTGGCATCGTCGACGTTCAGGGCCACCCGCTCGACCGAAATCTCGTGGCGGCCGCCGGCCTGGCCGACCCCGATCACGATGTCCGGCTGCAGCGCGTCGATGGCGTCGAACAGGGCCAGGTTGGCGCGGCCGAACACGCACGGCAGTTCGCGCGCCACCACCTGGAAGCCGGGGCCGCTCCAGCCGTCGAGCGCGCGCGCCGCCTCCCAGGACGGGTTGACGTCGGCGCCGTTGAAGGGTTCGAATCCGGTGAGCAGTACGGTCTTGGTCATTCTTGGCCTCATCGATACATCATGATTACTACAGCAGAAAATACAACAGCACGATATTCACGCCCAGCAGCGGCAATGCGGTCGGCAGCTGGGCTTTGATCACGGCATTCTTGTCCGGCAGTTCGAGCAGGGCCGCCGGCACCACGTTGAAGTTCGCCGCCATGGGCGTCATCAGGGTGCCGCAATAGGCGCTGAACATGCCGATCGCGGCCATCACGGCCGGATTCGCATGATACACCCCGACCAGCACCGGAATCCCGATCCCGCCCGCGATCACGGGAAAGGCGGCAAAGCCATTGCCCATGACGACCGTAAACAGTGCCATGCCCACGCAGAACGCGGCGCACGCGACCAGGCGCGAGTCCATCGGGATGTAACTGGTGGTGACATGCGCCACCGCCTTGCCGACGCCGGCTTCCGCAAACAGCAGCCCCAGCACGGCCAGCATGTGCGGCAGCACCACCGCCCAGCCCATGGCGTCGATCAAACGGCGCGCCTCGCGCACGCCCTGCAGCGGCGTGGCGCGGGTGACGCGGCAGGCCAGCGCGAAGGCGACGATGGCGCCGCAGCCCATGCTGACCAGGGTCAGGTTTTTCGGGTCGAGCAGAGGTCCAACCCAGCCGCGCAGATCGATGCGGACGTCCTTGAGCAGGGTCGAGCCGAGCATGGTCACCACCGGGATCGCCAGCGCCGGCAGCAGCAGCCGGTGGCCCAGCCGTTCCGCACTGGCGCGGCGCACCTCTTCCGGCACCGCCTGCGGCTGGCCGGGCCGCACCAGATTGAAGCCGGCGATCAGCGCCATCGCCAGCATCAACAGCCCCGCCAGCAGCGGCGGCAGGCGCTCGCCCGCCAGGTAGACCAGCGCGTACAGTCCCCAGAACAAAGCGGTGCCCACGCGCCGCGGGTTGCTGCGGTCGCGCAGGTTCATCACGGCGGTGGCGGCGAACAGCAGGCCCACCAGCAGATAGAAGACGTCGAGCGAGATCACTGGCGCAGCCCGGTATCGTTGACAGCTTCGCGCAAAATCCGGCGGTCCAGCCGGCGCAGGTTCCAGGCATGGATGACGAAGGCGCTGACCGCGGTCGGGATACCCCACAGCGCCATGTGCAGCGGATCGACTTCCAGGCCCTCGGCGCGCAGGATGGTCTGCATCAGCACGATCGCCCCGAAGGCGACGAACACGTCTTCGCCGAAAAACAGGCCGACGTTGTCGGTGGCCGCGCTCATCGCGCGGATGCGGTGGCGCAGCGCTTCGGGCAGGCGGCCGACGCGCGCCTCGGCCGCCGCTTCCGCCATCGGCGCGATCAGTGGACGCACCATGTTCGGATGGCCGCCCAGGCTGGTCAGCCCGAAGGCGGCGGCCAGTTCGCGCACGAACAGATACACCGTCAGCAGGCGCCCCGTCGTGGCCGAGCGGATCTTCGCAATGCTGGCCTGCGCATGTTCCTTCAGGCCGGCGCGCTCGAGCAGACCGATCGCGGCCAGCGGCAGCAACAGGATCAGCGGCAGGTTGCGGGTCTTGATGAAGGCGCTGCCCAGCGATTCCAGGATGTGGGTGACCGGGAACGCCGCCGCCAGTCCGGTGATGGCGCAGGCGGCCACGACCACCAGCACCGGGTGGGCGCGCAGCAGGAAACCGGCGACGACGACGGCGATGCCGAGCAGCGGCCACAGGTTGACGGCGGTGTGCATGGGGTTTCTGTCGCCTCTGGAGTTGAACAATAGTTGGCGAGATATTACCTCAGCATTAGATATGCAAACCACCTCGTTGCAGGTGCTCGACTCAGCCGGCGCCGGCGTCGCTTTCATGCGCTGTGCGCGCCTACCTGCACAAGCGCGCCTGGGCGTGTTGCGCGTCCGCAGGACGCAAACCGGGTGCGCTCGCTAAGCTGCGAACGGATTCCCACACGAGGTCTCGCCATGAAGCCGCCGCCTATGTCACGAACTACGTCACGCACACAAACCTGGGCCAGGCGCCTGCGTAACTTGCCGTTGTTGCTGGCGCTCGCCGGTTGCAACGGCGACGTCGGCATCGGCATCGGCTGGTATTCCGGCCACGACCACTGGCCGGATCACCCCGACTGGCCCAGCTGGCCGGACCGGCCGCAGGGCGCGACCGGCCTGTTCCCGATCGCCGGCGACATCTGCGGCGTCTGCAGCGTGTCGCGCGACGGCACCGGATCGCAGGCGCGCTTCGACGGCCCGCAAGGTATTGCCGCTGACGGCGCCGGCAATTTGTACGTGGCCGAACCCGCCAGCGCCACCATCCGCAAGATCACGCCGCAGGGTGCCGTCACCACGCTGGCCGGCACGGCCGGCGCGCCGGGCAATGCCGACGGCAGCGGTGCAGTAGCCCGCTTCAATGCCCCCAGCCGGCTCGAAACTGACGCCGAGGGCAATCTGTACGTCACCGACACCGGCAACTCGGCCATCCGCAGCATCACACCGGCCGGCGCGGTGGTCACGCTGGCCGGCAGCGGCAGTTGCGGCAGCAGCGACGGCAGCGGCGCCCAGGCCACGTTCTGCAATCCGAAGGGCATCGCGCTCGACCGCTGGGGCAATCTGTGGGTGGCCGACAGCGGCAACCACACGGTGCGCCGCATCGACCTCCAGGGCCGGGTCAGCACCGTGGCCGGGGCGCCGGGCGTGTGCGGCAGTGCCGATGGGGATGGTGGAAATGGTCCTGCGCGCTTCTGCGATCCGCAGGACGTGGCGGTCGATTACTGGGGCAATGTGTATATCGCGGACACCGGCAATTCGACGGTGCGCATGATTTCGCCCGAAGGCAAGGTGTCGACCCTGGCCGGCCTGCCGGGCCAGTGCGCCAGCAACGACGGCAGCCCGGGCGTTTCGCGCCTGTGCTCGCCTTCCGGCATCGACGTCGAAGGCAACGATTTATATGTGGCCGACACCGGCAACGCGACCATCCGCCGCATCAATCTCGACAACGTGACCAGCACCATCGCCGGCGTGGCCGGGCAGAACAACATCGTGCTGGGCGCCCTGCCCGGCTGCCTCGACCGGCCGATCGGGGTGACGCTGGCGCCGGACGGCTCGGTAGCGGTCACGACGCACAATGTGGTGGTGAAGCTGCTGGCAGCGAAGTGAACCATGCGCGGAGCGCTATAAAGAGAACACGCACATACAAACGTCGTCCCTGCGAAGGCAGGGACCCAAGTTATATGCGCGTCGATAGCGCGATGCGCGGCTTAAGGCCGCACCGGATTAGCGGCATCCGTGCCGACCACGGTATTCCATTGGCGTACGCGCCAGCTCGTCACCAGGCCTTGCGCCACGTAGGGATCGGCCTGGGCAAAGCGCTCTGCCGCTGCCGGCGAATCGCCGCTGAACAGCAGGATCGCCTGGTCGGACGGATCGGCCAGCGCGCCGGCGATCACGATCTCGCCGCGTTGCTGGGCGTCCCAGGCCAGTTGCAGGTGTTCGTCGCGGAATTCGCCGCGGCGCGCCAGGTAGTCGGATGCCAGTTCATAGATCAGCAGGTAGTGCACGGGTCGGTCTCCTCAAGACGCTCGAAGTCGAGCGGAGCCTTATTGTAATCCGCCTTGTCATCCGGCCCGGGCGCCCGGCGCGGCTTAGCAGGTCAATACAGGGACTGTATCTTTTCCGTTCTTAAGCGCCGGCAACATTGTTAATTCGTTGCTTTCAAGCCACTTTTCGTACCGCTCGTCAGCCTTCCTCGACCATTTGCGAACGAACGCACAGAATTATGCAAAATGCAGAGGTAGACTAAGAGCATGGACACAAGAAACAAAATCGCGGCGGGGATGGCTGGCTTTGCCAGTATGTTGTGGCTGGGCCTGACGGCTGCGGTCGCGGCCAACCAGCGCCGCCTGGTGTTCAATCCGACCATCGAGCGCGAAGTCAAAAGCCCGCGCAGCAGCGGCCACCGCACCCGTCCCGTGGTGCTGCGCGCCAAGGACGGCACCCGCCTGTGCGGCTGGCTGATGACGCCCAAGGCGCCGGGCCGGCATCCGGCCGTGATCTATTTCGGCGGCCGTTCCGAGGAAGTGTCGTGGGTGGTGCGCGATGCCGGCAAGCTGTTCCCCGGCATGACCGTGCTGGCCGTGAACTACCGCGGCTACGGCGAGTCGCACGGCGTGCCGGCCGAAATCCACATGATCGAAGATGGCTGCATGCTGTTCGACTGGCTGGCCGACAGCGTCCACGTCGACGCGCGCCGCATCGCCGTGGTCGGGCGCAGCCTCGGCTCCGGCGTGGCGGTGCAGGTCGCCAAGGAGCGGCCGGCCCACTCGGTGGTCCTGATCACGCCCTACGATTCGATCCTGGCCATCGCCAAGCGCAAGTTCCGCGTGATGCCGATCGAGTACATGCTGCGCCACCGCTTCGAGTCGATCAAGTACGCGCCTTCGCTCAAGGCGCCCACCTACGTGCTGCGCGCCGCCAGCGACGACGTGGTGCCGCACTCGCACACCGACCAGCTGGTCGCCAAGCTGGCGCGGCTGTGCGGCGACGACATCGTGCCCGACTCGGACCACATGAACATCCCCTACCTGGAAGCGACGCAAGCCCGCATCGCCAGCTTCCTCACCACGCAGTTCGCGATGCCGATCGCCGTGCCTTCGATGGCCGATGCCATGCTGGCCACCTCGGCGGCTGGCGCTGCCACAGCCACAGCCGCACCTGCAACGGTATCTGCCGTTGCCAGCACAGTCACAACCAAAGCCGCCGAAACGGCGGGCATTGCGCCCGCCGCCACGCTCCTCCCCGCATCGGCCATCCTGCCGATCCTGCCTCTCGCCGCCAAGTAAATACCGGACAAGCGCAAGCACATTGGGCTGTGGTTTTCGGTGAGAAATTGCAAAAAGTTGTCGCTATTTATATTTCAAGTAAATAAATTGCGAAGTAAAATCATATTTGCCACGAATAAACAGACTGATGCATAGTCGACAAGATCGCCCGCGATCTGTCAGCGCATGTAGGCACGACCTTGTCTGCACAGTCCGCTGGCGACAGTGCCTCCCCCATGGTTTTTTGCTCCCAGCACAGCCGTTGCGGCAGGTACAATACAGGATTCAGGAGCAATTGATGAAGTTCAAGCAACTCAGTATGGCGATTGCGGCGCTCTGCGTGTGCGCCAGCGCCTCGGCCGACATGGCCGGCGCCAAGCTCGCCATCGTCTACGACGCCGGCGGCAAGTTCGACAAGTCGTTCAACCAGTCGGCGGCCGAAGGCGTGACCCGCTTCATGAAGGAAACCGGGGTCAAGGTGTTTGAAGCCCAGGCCAACTACGATACCCAGGCCGAGCAGGTGCTGCGCGCGCTCGCGCGCAAGAAGCTCAAGCTGATCATCTCGATCGGCTTTTCCCAGACCCAGCCGGTGCAGCGGATCGCCGCCGAATACCCGAACGTGCACTTCGT
>Ga0265797_10001564_pt1 | contig 40114 bp, 23 predicted proteins | sample P2T30metagenome_FD_192433 | JGI IMG/M metagenome (GOLD analysis project Ga0265797, IMG submission 192433) | Plant litter microbial communities from East Loma Ridge, Irvine, California - P2 T30 | ecosystem: Environmental > Terrestrial > Plant litter > Unclassified | place: USA: California...
AGTGCTGCACAAGCACGGCATGGAGGTCCACTCTCGTCACACTGCGAACGTTAGCAACGGCACTGGAGCAGATATCGAAAAATCAATGGTGCCGCATACCTTCACTTTCCTGATGCTGCAAGAGTCACATGCTTTCCGTAGTCTATTAGTCTTCTGCGGCTGCTGTGAATCCGTGGAGACATCGGGTTGCACTGGGTTTTGCTGAGGCTGAAATTGTTGCGGTTGATGTTGGACCTGATGTTGGAGTCTCTGAGCCTGGTGGATCTGTTGGCGTTGGTGCTCTTCTTGAGCAGCGTGCTTCTGGAGTTCCTGGGCAAGGTTGTGAATCTGTGGCGAGTCCTGACTGACGGGAGTGTTTGGTTCAATTTTGGGATACGCGGGCTGGTTGAGGTTGCTGAACTGCAACTGGTTCTGCTGCGAGTGATCCAGCAGCTGTGGTGTACCGGCCGAGGTAGGGTACAGAGGGCTATAGTGCTGCTGGTCAGGCGGCGGTGGTGGCGGGTAATGAGACATCTGGGCCAGCATCCAGTGTTCGACCTGGAGCTGTGAGCGGAAGTTCGACATAACTGCGGCAGACATTCGGGAGGACGAGTAGTGGAGGAAGGCAAAGGACGGCGCCTGGTCTGGCGTCCGAGCAGAGGGCGGATGGGCAGAGCGGTAAATAGGATTGGGGAGAGGTACGGGCAGGATGGTACTTACGGGCTCGTTCTGCGATCGTCCTGTCGTCTCAGGTGCAGGTGTGATAGCAGCCAACTAGCAGCGGCTCCGAACAAGGCTAATCCAGCATGCGGCTGCAAGGCTCTCAGACCAGGTTGGGCGGTGATATTTCGCGGGTGAAGCGAGAATCAGCCGGCGACGGGAGGAAGAGGAAGTCGGTCGGGAGGCTCGCAAGGGCACAAGCAAGCAATTGGAACTAAGCGCAGAGGAAGGCTCTGACAATGCGTGTGTGTACGTGCGTGCGGCGTGCGTGCGTGCATGCGTCTGCGAGCGTGCAGCTTTGGTCGCGCGCGTGGTGGAGAGGCGGCGAGAAACGTCAGGCGCTTGAGAGGCGCAAAGTTTAACTGCCAGCCCTTGCCCGCGCCCGTGCGAGTTGGTGCTGCTGCTGGTGGCGCTGGTGTGGCGGGCCCTGAGCGGCGTCGTCGAAGTGACCCTGACTGATGAGACTGATGAGTATGTAATGGGGTACTGCACTAGGACTAGGGATCGAGATGGGTACCGCTGTACATACTATGCACGTAGTGTTATCGTAGAATGCCTCTCGAATCGGCCAGTCTGACTGCTGGCGTTGATTGCGATTGCGTGGACGAGCTCACCAGATAACAACGACCTGGTACCTTCGGCCCTCACCACTACCAAACTACCACACAGCACTACTCCTGCTAAACGCACTCACTCACGCGTGTCCCTTCTGCTTTGGAGGATAGCGGCGGCTTCTCTGCTACACGCTGCCTTGGCGCCGTCTCTCTCGAGCCTCTCACGTCCTCTCTCCCACGCTCCCACACGTCCATCTTCCGCCCTCATCCTTCCGTGCTGCAGCGAACACTTCCCGCCCTCGCGCTAGAAGCTCGCGAAGCCTATTGTCTGTCATTCTGTCGCTGGCCTTGCCGCAACTCTGCATGCTGGCCCTGTCGTCTGCGCGCACATGACCTGCTGCCAGTGGGCTCAGGAGCCGCGTGTAAGCCTCTTCGAGTCTTCCATCTCATGCAAACAGACTCCTGCCAGTGCTTGCCCCACACCAGCTGCCGCTCACCATCTCCATCGTAACGGTCTCAGAGCGCTGTTCCTGCTCTAGCGCCTGCCGCTGACTCGTCGTCCTCGTCAGGGCATGCCCTCGAAGGAATACCAGCGTGCGCTTTTGCCATGCGGAAGTCGGTAGCCTTCAAGACCGTAAGTAGCCACTCTCGCCATTGTTTTGTCCATGCACGCCTTGAATGCTGCAGGCCATTGGGGCGCGCGTCCCGTCATTTCGCGGCATCCTAGGCCACCTCCATGCACGCGTCAACCTTCCCAAGCTCTCTCGCAAGGCAACTCATGTAATGGCGTCGGGTGGAATGATCGTGATGGGTCCATGACGGTGTGTTGCAGCCCCAAAGCAGCGTTTGTGTATGGAGATGATGAGCCAGCCACTCGACCCTGGTCTGACGCTTTGGCTGACAGTTGAACGCCCGAGGCTTTACCGGCATATACTGAAGCATGTATCGACTTCACTTGTTCGCAATATAGATATGCTAGTAGATACACATGTCCACCCGTCTGTGGGTGCGACTCGTGGGCGCATCCCACGCCTCCACGCACGTCTTCACACATCGGAGAGGGGCTCCGATCTTCAGCTGCGATCTCGCAGCTCAATCTCACCTCCAGCGATACTGATTTTCCGCTCGATGGCCTGCGCCGCCTTAGTCCGCGCAGCATGACCAGGATACTTTCATCGCTGGCCGTAAGGCTATCAGGGTATGGCCCTCAAACCGCTACTCCAAAGGCTATCCGCCGCCATGTGCGAGGCGGCATCGCGTCACTCGTCATCTGTCGGGATGAGACTGGAGGCTCTGCAGCGAGCACAGATACTTGGCAGAACTTACTTTACTCCTTCCGCCAATCGCTTGCGTTACTCCTCAATCTGAGTTCACGGCCTGTCACCTAAATAATGCCAAACATCGTCCTAGCCCCCGCCTCAACTCACATGTACACGCAGGGCGATTGGAAGCCTATCAATCATTCTAAGCAGCATGTCCCAAACGAAACAAATAGGCTACGCGACGGCCGGCCGCTGGCCTATGATCCTGTCATGTACCTTTATCGAGAACTCCAGTCACCTAATCGGCAAGCTTCATCTCGCACGCGTTCGGACGAGGGGCAAGTTCACGCGAGTTTCACCGTCTTTCCCTGACTTACAGCTCCTTTGGACGCCTACAACAATTGCATGAGCGTGCTTGACCAGATCATTGTCGAGTGATTCGAGCCCAGTCAGGCCACGCACGCGACCCGCCCAGCTCTGCGCTGTGATTCCTCCTGATCGATCGTGTCATTCATATAGATGTGTTGCTGTAAACATGTTTCTGCGCTGGCCATGTGATTATTTCTCCGCTCTCCTTCGGATAATTATCCGGATGACATCCGCAATCTATTCTCCAGAGATGTACACATCTCGCTTGCATCCTTCGGCTTGCCCTTCCGGCCAGTTGCGGACTCGTCTCGAGGGTACGGTAGCGCACGCCATTCGACGAGCCGACGAACCACTCGGCAGTGAGTCGTGGATTGTGCGCTAGAAGCTGCAGAAGGGTCGAAGAAGGTGATCTCTCGCGTACCTTGGACACGGCTTGATATGCCACTCTCATTGCACAGTACTCACAGAAGGTTGACCTCTGCACAATTCATGCACCACACTATTGTTTTTTCTTCCAACCTCATCACCTGCAAGAAAAAAATGTAGCCTGTCAGCTTATTGGCCGGCTGCCAGCTCCCGCTGCGCGATATACCGGTGGCGGTTGGCCAGCATGCGCCACGGCACACCCTCGACCTTGCGCGTTTGGCGCTTGCGTTTTTCAGCCTCATGTCATCCACACTTCTGAACTCTCTTCACGTTAGGTCAGTGCTAGATGCGACACCTATGCACGCCCCGATTTATGGTTCAGCAAGAGATGACACGATGCCTGAGCTCGTTCAAACGTGCGTGTAGCGATAGGGCAAGGAAAACGTGCAATGCGTGGTATCTTGTGATTGCACGTGGTATGCCGTTGAACAAAGGCTTGGAGGGTCAGACGTACGGTGGTCCACGCTGCTTCCACCCACCGCCATGGTATCGTTTCGCATTGCCGCGATGGAACAGATCGAAGCTAGGAGAGACTTCACGCACGCTGTTGCCGCGCACTATGTCAGCCATACAGGACTTGTTGCCAAGTCTACAACGAAGACGTAGCGTGCTGGGCCGCCGCAACCTTCGTCAAAGCCCTCGCCTGTCAATTCTTTGCTTCGAATACAATATCTTGGCAGGAGAGAGAGCGCGGCATCAGACAACCCGCGGGACATGTCGGAGTCGGTCACCAAAAATAATGTAACAGTGCTTGATTGTTGAACCTGGAGAAGCGGATCACCAACCGCCAGCCAAAGAGAATGAGATACACCTTTAGGAACTCGCCATTCTCAACGATATCGAACTGCGGGCATTGCTCGGAAAATTCTTTGGCAGACAACGTCCGATCTCGATTCTCATTAAGCTTTGTTCCGGGTTCCGGGCTCCGCCTCTGGACCTCACTGTTCTTCACGAACTTGATGCGATACGTCAACAGCGCAAACTAGTGATGAGTCTGGCTCTATTACATGGTAAGAAAGTTACAACGATTGCATAATATCTGTGAAAATTCTGTCATACCGCTGCAAAGGCGTTTGTGGCGAGCGTTTCCGTTCAGAGTCAAACTCGAGCCGTGTAGGCAATAATGTCGACATCGCGGGCAAGCAAGCAAGATTGATACAAGCTGCGATATCGGGCCTGCAACTGATCCACATTTATCCTCTTCACCTCCACGCAGTTATCAATATACGTCAGTGGGGTTGCAAGTGATCCGCTCTGTCGGGATCAGTACCCTCGATTCCAGGAGACAAAAAGCAATTTACCGCCTACAGTGTCAAGGGTGAGGTCGGAACAGATATAGGGCTGCCAAGCTAGACAAACGACGGATCCTCACAAGCTTCGTGGGAGTAAACCGCAACAAGGAAGTCTAACCAGCGTCCTCGATACACATGGGCCGCGCCAGCGCGCGCAACAATATCTTGGCTTAACGGTGTGCTCGTGCGGGCCAAAGGCGTCTGGCTCGGGTTCTCTAGCGCAATGTTACAGACACGCGACCATCGCGACCTCTCAAGCCTCAACCGACATCCGCAATCACCAAGTGCTATTCCAAGCCAATACACGGCACGCACATGGTAGAGAATTCAAACTACTGGTTTACATGCATGCCAATAGGGTGCGGTGAAGGCGCGGCTCGCGGCGGCAGAACATAACCCGGACCTTCTGCAGCCTGGTAAGGCTGCCTTTCACCATTTCGCTTGGTGGCTTCACTTGCCCGCGACAAGCGCGACAACTATACGCCACGATACCCACTGGAACTGAGCGTTTTCCTGTAAAAGTGATCCAGGCACTAGCACGTTTGCACTTGTGGCACTTGTGGCACTTATGGCCCTAGGGCTGGCCCTGCGGCCATGACTTCATGGGCAATCCTTCGTCTGGATAGTCTCGCCTACCTCCTAACAGTAGTCAGCGACCTGCCGGATGACTACTCAGATGATCGCGCCAGTGCTGCACCCTTCACGGCTCCGCGGCGAGGAATAGTCTGGGGTTCAGAGGCGTTGGAATGGCGAATGCCGAGTCAGAAATGTGGACTGGGCTATCCCTTTTGGATGCCGCCTTGCGAATTTGGTGCTAATTACTGTTTGAGCACGTATAAGGTAAGGGTCAAATATAGCTGCACGCCGTATGGGGTCTTGGATTGCGATGCGCGGGATGTGTACACGTGTAATATGGGCGTTGGTGGCCTTGACCGTACAGCTAACTACTGTGCAAGGATTGTGCAGCTTTGAGCCTCATGTTACTCTAGCGCCGTCTCAGCAATCGCAGCGTCGTTTACGAACCGCCTCGTATCTGACCCAGTACCCTGGTTTGTTTTAATATCGTCAGAGGACACTGCGTGCATATCGACGTCTCGGTTGCACACGTCACGGACTCGAATGTCAGGGCACGAAATATTTCAGCCGCTCAGACACGGCGCCAATATGAGCCGTGTCAAGGCCAATTCACCTTAGTGGCATGCGCTTGCACCCCGTGTTTAAGATCAGCTTATCCATTGATGGTCCAACTGGCAGGTCGGTATAATTTTGACACTGCTACTGAAAACCCCAGCCGTACCAGCTTAGCGGCTTGACAACACTTCGTGAATTCTTTCCTAGTTTGGAGTTGTCGCTTCTAACGAATTGGCAGGCTATAATTGGTTGGATAGTAATACTGTCTGAGCCGCTTAAGCCTTTAAACCACTTTATGACACTTGAACAGTATCGTGTCCCACATCTTTCGCCTCAAAGGACCGAATACATTGAATCACGCCTCTCACATGTTCATCACTCGCCTATCTGAACAACGATCACCTCAACCCGGTGTCCAGACCCATCCTTGCCGCCAATCCATTTCTTCTTCTTACCCACCTTCTCCACGGCCTTAATCGCCTTCCCCAACGCCTTCGCGTCAACACCCTGGCCGAAGGAAAACTGCAGGATCAGGGCTGAGCGACCCTTCTCGTCCCTATCCCACTTTGCCAGGATCCTCATCCTATCTGCACCGCCGTCTTCCACGAACCCGGCAGGGTAGACTTCCGAGACCAGCGCCGCCACGGCTCCAATGTAGTTGATCCACCACAGGGTCCAGCGCGACTCCACGACTTGCTCCAGGTTTCGCTTGAACGACTCGTCGCTGGGCGGGACTGCGCCGCCCCATCTGGCGCATAGCATCAGGCCGAGGAGGGCTCTGGACTCGTGCAGAATGCCGTGTACGCCTGCTAGGCATCCGGATGTGGTGCTGCGGAGGGCGGATGTTGCTTGTAAGTCTTTGGAATGGCTGGAGTGGTAGTACATCAAATTGGCGAATGCGTGGACTAGATCACGGTCGAACACGGCCTTGTAGTCATCGTGTGCGCCAGTGTTAGATCCTTCTGGGAATGCAGAGAGCAATAGGTCGGCCATTCTGGGGGACGTCCCGCGAGTCTCGAAGGGCTGAGTTGCCACAACGAGAGGGTGTTGTGCCTGGATCTCAGATGGCAAGCTCGAGAACAGGTAGCCTTCTCTGACGCCTCCCTGACAGAAACGGATCTCTTTGACCTGAGGGAGTGCCTGCGACAGAGCGTTGACGAGGAATGCTACGGCGGGGACTTGTCCAGCTCTGCGTGCGGAGACTCTGAAGATGTCGTCGCTCCCTTCTCCGTCACTTTCGAGTACTGCTGCGGCCGCTGCTTTGACTACTGATGTGGAGAGGAAGTCTTTGCGTGAGACCTTGAATCCGTTGATCACTGGGACTGGATAAGGCTTCACGTGGTGCTGGCTCATGAGGATATAGCCCCAACCTCTGAACCTACACGGAACCGTTAGCATATGCCCGTCAAGAAATATCGGACTCAGGAAAAGTAGGAAATCACGTACCCTCCTCCAGACAAGTAAAGCGTAAAACCACCCTCATCCTCCGCCCGCTTCAGCATTTCACGTGGTACTCGCAAGCTCCCATAAGCAGCCTTAACAGTCTCCCTAACCTCAGCCTGCAACTCCTCCACAGCCTTGCTTCCCTTCGCCTCAGCCTCTCCAAGCCGTCTGCTCAAAGCCGCAGCACCATAAGGCATACTCACCGCTCCACCCTCGGGCATCTTCAACCCTTCTTTGCTCCCCATAAGCCAACTGAGCTGCGTACTCCCACCTCCTAAATCCATAACCAGCCCCTTAACCTCCGGCAAAGAACTCGCAATCCCCATAGCACCCACCCTCCCCTCTTCAGCTTTCGCCAAAAGCGTCACCTCCCACCCAACCGCTTCGCGAATGCTCCGCATGAACTCCGCTCCATTAATAGCCGTCCTCGTCGCTTCCGTGGCGAGCACCTTGACATTACCCTCCGGCACGCCGAAATCCGCGCACGTTCGTTTGAAACTGCGGTACGCAGAGACGACTGCTTCGATAGTGTGTGCATCGATGGGTTGGCGGACGCCGTTCGACGAGGCAGGGTACTGCGCGTCGTAGAGAGAAATGCCGGCTCGAGATTGGAAGTATGTGGGCGTGATCCGTGCTGTCGGGGGAGCGAGGGTTGTGATGGAGAAGCGGATGCCGTTGCTTCCCATGTCGACGAGGGCGTGCAGGTGAGAGGGGTCATCTTTGTGGAAATGGGGAGTGGCCATGGTTGGGATCTGGTGCTGTGGATTGTGGATATTTTGGGTTACTCGTCGAGTGCCTTCCGTTCCTTTCACTGCGGATGAGCCAACAGTATTTTTGCGACCAGAATGTAATCTGTGAATCTGATGTCGCGTGCCTTGTTCCCTAATCCAGCCAGATCTACCGTGAATGTCGTGGTGTTCCGTTTGACGGCTACTCGTGGGCGCTGCAATGATGATGACTCTACCGAAGACTCTTCTCGATCGCAGCGGTAGCTGCAAATTACCGAACGTGATGGTCGACGCCTTTGGCTAGCTCGACAGTATGATTGAAGTGGCCGTCTTTGACCATACAGATGTTGCTACGCAAGCCACGTGCTCAACTGTCGCTACACCTTGAAAGTTGAAGCAGTGTGTCATCAGCCCCACCATCAAAACCCAAGGCTGAACCGGCTCCATGCGCCATTTCATCACACATGCAGGCGAGCAACCGCAGCAGTTTCTTTTCTGAGATTTAGGTCGAATATATGTGGCCTCCCACAAAGGTACGCAGCTGCATGATGCTAAATGTCTTAGCCAAGGCAAGCGGTAATCGAAGCGAAAGCTTGCAATATGCTTCGCGTGACAAGCAAAACTTACGTGAAGAACGGTGTCGCACTATCACATGGCAATACGAGGTCAATTCTAGAGAAACACAGGAACGACACGATCACCGAAAGGCTCACTGGACGCACGAAGTGTTTGGGGGGTTTTACGAAAGAGCGATTGCGATGAACGTTTGCTCGCGCCAGTCTTGTTCAAATTAGATATACTGTTTTCTGATACTCATATTTCTGAGACTAAACCCGACACCCGTAGACGCATTTACACAATACTCATTCTTTGTTCCGTACTGTTTCAATCCGGAAGATAGACCATAGAAAGTTCCCTCAAGCCAAAGCCCTCGCATGGGCATCGAAGATCTCATTGCGCCAGCCATCTGCGCTGAATTCCTCGACCCTCTCGCCGGCCTGAGCAGCCTCCTCGTTCCAGAGCTTCACAATACTGCCAGGTGCATATCTGCCCTTGAACACGCCCTCGCCAGGCTGAGTAACGCCGACTCTGGTGTAAAGGTCCGGGTCTTCTTCAGGTGTCAGTCTAGCAGCGACAGCCTTGAAGAACGTCATCAAGTCATCGGGGTTGGAAATGCGAGTAGCGCGCAGACGCTCGCGAGCATAGAGCAGCTCACGGTTGGCGGCGTGGAAGAAGTCTGTCAGAGCTGTAGCCAGCTGCTTCTCCATCGTCTTGCGGAGGACAGGTCGAAGTAGCGGCTTGATGAGCCAGGCGACCCAGCTGAAGCGGCTCTTGCGCAAGTTGTAGTTCAGCTTGTGGATATGTACACGGACAGCCTTCAATGTCAGGATCTGCTCCAGGCGCTCCTTGCAAATCTCAACATCAATGTGGATGTCGATACCACGGTCGTCGAGTGCGAAGGATGTGATGCCTTCGTCCACCATCCTGAGGATTCCACTGTGAGCGCGGAGCCAGAAGCCAACTTCATCAGCGCGGGCTGAGAGTCCATCAATCTTGATGGTCATGAGACTAGTAGACTTGGTAGCAACACGGAACCTGGCTTTCTTGAGCTCTAGATCATTGTAGGTCTCGACCTTGAGGCGGTAGGGAAGGAACGAGGTATGGTTGACAGTGTGACCCGGCTCGATGATCAAGTTCTCCAGAAGCAAATCGACATCCGGGGTGCTGACCTCCAATCTTGGGATAGGGACATACTGAACAGCCGAGATAAGGAGAGGAACAAACACGTTGATGGAGTCCTGCAGCAGCTCCGGGTTTGCAAGAGTGTTGGATGGAGAGAGAATGGTGGCGAGTTTGAGGGTCGTCTGAATCATGTTGTGAATGTCTTTGTCCTCGAGAACACTCATGAAAGTGGTTTGAACCTGTCCAAGAAGGGCGTCGATGTCGTCACGGAGGCTGCTTTCGGTACCAACCTTCTTGCTCTTTTCGCGGAGCTCCTGGAACTTTTCTTGTGCATGCTGGAAGAAATCAGGGTCCGTGAGAAGCTTTTGCAGGCTGTTGCCAATGTCCTGCATGAGGTCTTCAAACTCGGGGTCGTTCTCTTTGTGGCTCACAACCTTCTTGATCAGCTCTTCGCACTTCTCCCATTCCTTAGCATCGCCGAAGCTCTTCACGAATGACCAGAAGTTTCGCAATGCTCGGTCTGTCTCAGGGTTCTCTTGCACATCGTCCTGTGCGACCTCTACAATCTCCTCTGCAGCGCGAGAATATACCATCGCATAGCGTTGGATCAGCTTCGCAAGTGTCGAAACAGAGTCAGAGTAGTCGTTACGTTTACGCAGCTTCAACACAGCTTCTTGCAAACGGTTGACGAGCGTCTGACCTTCATCACCGGCCAACTTCTCCTCTGCGCTCTTAGTCGCTGTCTTGGCGACCTGAGCAGTACCATTTGCGACGACCTTGCTCACATCTTCAACCTCTTGCTCTAGGTCTTTCGCTGTAGGTGCTGGCTGATTGGCATCGGCACCCGGCTTTGCAACAGCCTGCTGCTCTTCAGGCGAAGGCTCAATAGCTTTGCCCGCGGACTCGGCAACCTTGCTCAAGGTGAAGGCAGAATCCTTGAAAACCTCCTTTCCGATTATGCTCAAGTCGCTCAAGAATACCCTAAAATCCGAATTGGTCAGGAGCAATGAGCCTACAGTGCGTATGCTCTGGTAGGCAGCAGCGGTGTCTGCTTTGGCTTTGCTGCTCTTGGCCCGCCTCGCGAGATCTTCCACGTCTACATCAATCCTGCTCTTGCTGAGGTACCACAGAAGGTCTTGAATCTGATCTTCGCTGTTCTTGTGCTCCATAAGATCCATGAATTGTTTCAGCCATTGCTTGGTGTATTTGACCAGGACGCGTCCGCTGTCAGAGAGATCCGTGTTCTCGGGGTTGAGGATGTCGGCTGCGAGGATTGTGCGTAGGTTGATGATGATCTGCTCATTGCTGGGCATGTAGCCCTTTGTCAAGGCGCGGACTTGCTGGTAGCTGTGGAGCTTCTTGTGCAGCTCGTGCTGGAGCTTGGTATCGTCGTTTTCATACTGGGGAAGGAGCGGCTGGCGGTCGGAGTCGCTCTTGCGGCTACCGAAGCAGGAGGATAGGGACATGATGAGGAAGGGTTCGACTGGGTATGAAGACGAGGTGGTGTTGTTATTGCTTGGAGCTATGTGCGTCTAGCTTTTGTTGCGGTACTGGGCTCTCGCAAAGGTGGAAGCAGCTCGTGTGAGGTTCCTCGACGGAACTGTGGTATCCACGCTGCAGAATGTGTTACAGATGGGAAGAGGGAAGAGAATAATGAATGTCAGTTGGAGGAGGACATGGCAATGGACATGGACTTCCCCTCACGCACGCGCTGCTTTACCATCATTGATGATGCGCGCACGCCAAACAGGCTGCCGCGACGTTGAAGCTTTGAGCTTGCTGATCAGTATGACGTTGGCTGTTTGACACGTGAGCCTCGAGAGGTCCAGACGTGGAGAATCCGTAAAGGATTGATACTAGATGCCTCTGCAAACATACATGTCGACGGTGGTGGTAACAATCTACATGTATCATCTGAAGTACAATGGCTGAATCGCAGTGGATACGCTTAATTAGTAACTCGAAACGCAGCGACCAGCATCCTAGCGATCAGAGAGATTGAATGCAAATCCAAGCAGGGCTGACAAAACAAACTTAGATCGCAGAAGAAATCAAGGTCAAAGGCCTAGCCCAGCCAACTCTCCCCAGCTCCTCGGCCTCTGCATTTGAATCCTTAATTATCGTCATAGCTTCTGTTTTGCCATCCTTCGTAGGTGGCTTTGACCAGAATGTCACATGATGAATGTCGAGATCTTATCTCATCTCATCAGTCTGCATCAAGCAGAAGCATTCCCCGGATGCCACGGCTTGGTGTCGCGTGCTCCAGATGCAGCCTCAGCATGAAAGAACTCAATAAGGCGGGCGGTGTAACATCGAACCATGCTATAAGCACATCATCTCAATGCGCGACGGGTCACGACGGCCCATGTCTGCGTCTCGCAGTGACTCTCGCGCCTTCGCGGTCTTGCCCAAGTCCGGTGCCGGCGATGCATCGAAGACATTTCGTAGCCGTGATGTGGCTGGCAGGCAGTGACAGCTGCGGCGTCGGGTCACAAAAGCAAATGCCGGCGTCATCGGAGGGAGACAATCCGCGCGGACAGTGACACCCGCGCGCATGCAGCTCGAGACGTGCCACGAGGTCGGAAGAGGGCGTGTCAAATGCACAGTCTAAGCCATTCCTGGTAGCATGATGACCGCCGGGAAGTCGGCGGCCGTTGTTGGGGTGTTTACAGACAGGGCCATTTCGGGAGTTTTCGTAGTTTGCAGGCAGGCAGAAAAAAAGTCGGCCGACGCAACCCGTTGACAGCAGTGGTTCCGTGCGGTGTGTCACATACGACGCAGCCAAAGCGTCTGGTATTATTGTTACTATTAGAAGCCACTCGAGCCCGGGAGGGAAGGATGATCCTGCCGTTGGGCTGTACAATCACAATCTCGTGCGCATGATCATTGCGTTTCCTGTTTCCTTCTGCACTCCTCCTCAACCCCAGGCCAAGACATCTCCGTGATCTCTGCCCGCCGTTCTCTGGTACATAGCCCTGCCTGCCTGCCTGCCTGCCTGCCGGCTCTCCTCACGATCGAAACGGCTCCCTGCTAGCTCCCACACAAGCCACCATCCCCAGACCGGGCCCACCGTGCCTTTACCCGTACTCGCTGTGTTTCCGAATCTCGACTCCGGGCACTGCAGAGCGGAGCACTTTTTCGAGCAAGCGCAGCAAATCGTCACCTCGCCCGCGTGAAAGCTTCCTGTTCATTATCGTGTCTCGCGTGTCAAAGGCCGGGATCGCGCTGACCCTGCCTGCGGATTGGCCTTTGCTTGCGGTCATAGCTACATCGACCCTGAAACCGAGAGCATTGCCGTGCTTCGTCCACAACCCGGAGCTCAGCTCATTCTCGTCGCCTGATCTCGCTTTATTCTCTCACTAAGCAGCGAGACTCCTAACTCAATGCCACTAAACTATTTGACTCGCTCGTCCCGCGCTTCTGTTTCTCACCACAGTTTAAAACGCGCTCTCCTCTCTGTTCACTCACCTCGACCCGTGCAAAGTAACAGCACAGCGTTGCAGACCCGATCAACAGCCTCAGTTCCACCTTACTTTCCATACAGGCGCACCATGGCTCCTCACGCAGACTCTCCCAATGAGAGCAACACCACATCCCTTCCTACCGCCAACTCACAGCACGCCCACCACAGCCCCGCGACCCGCCATGTCCACCCCTCGCCGTAAGCAATTGCAATGAGATCACTTTTCTTTCGACTTCAGTTTTAACTTTCTGCGCAGGAGTGACTACGGAACTGCCAACAAGAACGAGGCCAGGAAGTACTTGAGGACTTACGGTCTTGCTCCTCCCGGCATTGACAGCTACGAGAACCAGATGAAGCGATGTAGGTCGACATTCTTGGCAAGCTTGAAGTGAAGTGACAGCGGAACTGACAACTCATCCAAAGGCCTCGGCATCCTCGAGATGAAGAAGACCAACATTGAGAAGTACCAGTACCTCTCTGTTCTTCGTAACACCAACGTCCACCTCTTCTACCGCCTTCTCTCCAACAACGTGAAGGTTTGTTTAATTCAAAAGAGTCGGAATGCCAAGAATGACGTCTGACAACATTGGCCGCAGGAACTCACTCCTCTTATCTACACTCCCACCGTTGGTGAGGCTTGCCAGAGATGGTCGGAGCTTTACACTCAGCCCGAAGGTACGCAAGAGCAGAGATGGATATGGAAGGCATTGGGACAATTACTCACAATCCGCAGGTCTCTACCTGTCCTTCGCCGACAAGGGCAACCTTGCCTCTGTCATTGAGAACTGGCCCCACGAGGTCGAGATCACCGTCGTCACTGATGGCAGCCGTATTCTCGGTCTTGGTGACCTCGGAATCAACGGTATGGGCATTCCCGTCGGCAAGCTGTCTCTGTACACTGCTTGCGCCGGTATCAACCCGCTCAAGACCCTTCCCATCACTCTCGATCTTGGAACCAACAACCAGGAGCTTATCAACGACCCCCTCTACCTCGGATCCCGCCGCCCTAAGGTTTCGGCCGACGAGGAGCGCGAGTTCCTTGACGAGATGATGGCTGCTCTCACCGAGCGCTGGCCCTCTATTGTCATTCAGTACGAGGACTTCAAGAACCCCTTCCCTTCGCTTGAGCGCTACAAGGACACCTACACCATGTTCAACGACGACATTCAGGGCACTGGTGCCGTGATTCTTGCCGGTTTTATCAACGCCGTCAAGCAGTCTGGCGTTCCCGCTAAGGACCAGGTGAGTTTTGAGACAGAATTACTTTTCAACCATATGATTTCATTTACTAATGTGCCTTTAGAAAGCGGTCTTCCTCGGGGCAGGTAGCGCTGGTGTTGGTGTTGCTAAGCAGCTTGCCGCATTCTTCATCAACGAGGGCCTCACTGAGGACGAGGCTCGCAAGTGCTTCTGGCTCGTCGACTCCAAGGGCATGGTTACCAACGACAGAGAGGGCGAACTCGCCGACCACAAGCGCTACTTCTCTCGCGACGACAACAATGGCGAGCAGTACAAGACTCTCGAGGAGGTCGTCGACTACGTCAAGCCCACTATCCTCATGGGTCTCAGCACCATCGGCGGTGCTTTCACTCCTCAGATCCTCGAGAAGATGGCTGCTATGAACGAGAGGCCCGTCGTCTTCCCCCTGTCCAACCCTAGCTCCAAGTCTGAGTGCACTTTCGAGGACGCTATCAAGTACACCAAGGGCAAGTGCCTTTTCGCCTCTGGCAGCCCCTTCCCTACCCTCGATTTTGAGGGACAGAAGCTGGTTCCTGGCCAGGGCAACAACATGTGTAAGTCTTCTATTCCCTGCTATTCTGTTGCATTAAACTGATCAAAAAAAGACATTTTCCCCGGAGTGGGTTTGGGTGCTATCTTGTCCAAGTCTGTCTCGATTACACAGGCCATGATCTACGCCTCCGCCGAGGCCCTCAGCACCTCGCTCCTTCCCGAGGAGACCGAGAAGAACTGGCTCTACCCTGCTGTCGAGCGCATTCGCGATGTGTCCGTCATCGTCACCCGCGGTGTCATCCGCTCTGCCCAAGCTGAGAAGGTTGACCGCGAGTTGGCCCTCCGCAACATGACCGACGCCCAGCTCGACGACTACATCCGTGCCCGCATGTACGACCCCTTCAAGGAGCACGACAAGATCACCAACGAGATCAACGCTCTTATCAAGGGCATCGCTTCCGTCGAGCCCCAGGCCGAGATCGGCAACGCTAGGGAGCTCAAGGCCCAGCCCAACAGCACTGAAGGTGAGTTTTGATCCCTTCCCCGCATGTCATCGCATCTTCCTCGTCCGTCCGTTCGTGAAGTTGGTTGCGTTCTGACACCGATCCGAGGTCCGCGATCCAACTTGTGATCAACGTCAACAAAACGACACAGCGAGCGATGAAGACACAGACTTCCGCTACGCATACAATCGAACACGCAACTGACTCTCCAAAGGTGTTTCCGGCAAGCCCACCCACCTCTAGGTTTCCATTGGAATCACGTTATGAAGAAGAGCAGAGGCGTGAACGACAGTAAAAAGTTGAATGATGGGTTATAGAGATACCATGGGGCATAGCGAGCCGATTACGGCCTGGGGTGTTTTGATCTTCCAGCTTTCGCTGGGAGAAGGGAATAATAAGGCGTTTTTTGCTTTTCGAGAACACGTTGACAGCGTCAGAGCTACGACTTGTCACAAGGAGGATCAGACGAGACATAAAATATACAGATCGATGATCGTTGGTTCAACTGCCTGACTTTCCAACTACCAGCTGCGAGCTCATACGGTACCCGAACGATGTACGAATGCCACAGTCTTTCTTCTGCAGAAATCTAGAAGCCCAGAAACCCAACCGAACCCAGCAAACCAGCGGCCAGAAACCAGTGGAGAATGTAAACTCGGTTAACGGCCGAGAGTAGCCAGCGCAGGCTTAAACGCTGCTAACTCGAAGACAGAGAAGACGGGCCTGTCTCTTCCAACAGTTCCCTTCACCTTCTTTCCCACTCTCTCCGCCTCCTTATCCTACTCCATCTCCTCCGCCTTCCTCTGCACCCCTACTGCATCGTCCACTACCACAGGCTGCTGCTGCTTCTCCTCCTTCCTCTTCTTCTTCTCCTCCTTCTTCCTCTCCGCCTTCTGCTTCTTCTCCTGCTGCTTCTTCTCCTTCTGCCTCTGCTTCTTCTCCTTCTTCTTCTCCTTTTTCTCGGCATTCATCCTTGCCACCTCCTTTGGACTCGGAGCGAGCGGGCGCGAGGCGATGCCAGGCTCTCCGGGCATACCTGGCACCAGAGTGACAGACCACGAGGCTGGGAGTGGCGAGGGCAGGGCCGACGCGCGAGAGGGCGAGTGCGAAGGTGGGTCGGGCGAGCCCGGCCTTGAGTCCCAGACAGGACTCGGCGGATCGAAGTCCAGAGGGATCCAGCGTCGCTGTACGAGACCCCATGGTCGAGGGCGATGATGTTTCTTGCGAAACAGTGTCTGGGTGATGTTAGCTTATTCACGACAGACACTAGCGGGAGGGATAACTTACGCCATGGTGCTGTCGAACTTTGGCGAGTTTTTTTTTGGGAAGCCGAAAGCAGAGGTGAAGAAGTGAGTGTGAGTGTGAGTGTAGCGGAGTAGCGCGTCAGTCGCACGTGGAGGGTGAGCGTTTCAATTGGGAAGCCGCTCACAGTTCACTCGCTCTGCTCAGATTGCATGCGCACAATGCACAAATCTTAATGCATTGGTTGAGGTGAACAAATTGCGTGCATATCATTGCTGTTCAATTGACTCTACTTGAACTATCTATTCGCATCCCAAAGCGAGTCTCCACATGAATCTGCCCTCGGTCGTACAACCTATATTGACAAGAAAAGTGAAAGCCAAGCCGGACGAACTGTAGAACGTGAGTAATCACACCCAAATCTTGTCTTTGGCTAAGTCGGATACACATAGATTCAAATCATATCATTCTATGCAAGGACATCTGTTGCATAAATGGCGAAATGCTAGATGTGGCGGTTGAGTGAATTGAAGTGAGGTCAATGGAGGTTGCGGCCTTGGGATATGTGGCGTCAGGTGTGGCGCAACCTCGGCTGCAAAGCCACACCACAGCACACGTTGCTGTATGTTCAATACATTCCGGAGATACGCATGATTATCATTATTGAGAAGTGCATGTCAGGCTCATTTTCTGGTGTAGTCGAAGAAAATAAACACAATCATATTGTGTGCAAGACGCGGCCAGCTTGACAACAAACCACCAAACAGTAACGGGCACACAACCACGGTACATGTAGCCTCTTCATGTCCAGTAACATCCCTTCATATACGGTTTCTGCGCATGGAGTTTGCGTACATCGTTCGTTCGTTCCGTTAATTGCATCGCAATGGTCTGCGTACTTTGCGATTCATATGTGCAATTTCTTAAGGCGAGAGGCTGCATGTGGTATAGCCTTACAGCCTTATGTCGTAGACACATGTATGTCTCAGGCACCAACCTGTCGCAGAGCCGCTCGAGTGATGCAGTACCAAGCCTACGCTTATCTCGACATCTCCGGTTCTCCGGGAAGGGCCTTTTCTTATCTTGTGAACAACCTTGTATAGATATGGACCTCACTTGCTCTATTTCAACCTCACTTGATGCTCTGTCCTTGTCACTGCCATCTTGAATGTTTTCTACAACACCAGGTGGTCACTGGACCCGAACGACGCGTGGGAAAATGCTCGAATTAGACCCCTCGCTTCCATTTAATTCTTACGTACTGGTTTCGGCAATAAGCTTTCCTCGCAAGCGGAGACGAAAGCACGCGGGCAACTGGAACAAGTGGCTTAGGAATCCAACGTTACGATCGTGGGATAGCAGAGTCGATCAAGGCTTCTCTGGTTGAAGATCTTGAGAAGAACAGCGAAAGTTTCGTGGTCAGATTTAACGTCATCACTCGATGTTCAATCTGCCCATCTCGCTCTTTCTGTACCAGAAATGTCAGTAGAAAAAAAGGCACGCTGCAATGAAAGGTGAGCAACGGCCAAGGTGGCTGCTGCCGGTGCCGAGGAGGTGCCCAAAAATGACGGCAGATCTGTCGCGCGTGAGGCGACCAAGCGCTGCAACCACAGACAAAGGCGTCATCTAACTAGACGATTTGGAACGGAGCTGTAGCGGAATTCTATGCCCTTTACGAGGCTGATGAACCTCCCTGAAGAGGTCCCTTCACCGCAATAGCCTACCTCGGTGTTTGTCATAGGCAAGTCGCTATTTCTTTACTTTACTCATTCCCTACGCGTCTGCGCGTATCGTCTTCTACACAGCTAAACGAAGAATACGACTACACTCGCGGAGAGTCCCAACCATGCCGTCCAAAATGGCTTCAGAACTGCTGGACTTCGACATGGATCGCTATCTAAATCCATGGCTACCTCATAATCGCGTGGGATATTTGCCCGCGCCCATATCACGATTTCTCGGATACCGAAAAAACACATACAAAGAACCGCCAGCACTAGTGCAATGGTTTTCAGCATTCGTCGGCGCTTTCATTGGCATTCTGCTGATCGGCGCGATATTTAAATACGCCCCTGGAGTCGTCGACAAGCACCCTCCGATAATCGTTGCGTCTCTAGGTGCCAGCGCGATTCTGGATTACAGCGCCATACGCTCGCCGGTCGCCCAGCCACGCAACTCAGTTCTCGGGCAAGGCTTCAGCGCTATTGTTGGAGTGGCGATCGCGAAGCTGTTCATGCTTAATTCCAATTTCCATGATATACAGTGGATTGCGGGTGCCGTGGCGTGCGCCTGTGCCTCGCTCGTCATGTGTATGACTAATACTGTCCACCCACCAGGTGGTGCCACTGCCGTCATAGCTACCACCCAGGCAAATGTCATCTCCATGGGTTGGTGGTATGTTCCCATCACCATACTCGGCGCAGTGGTCATGCTCATCGTTGCCTTGCTATGGAACAACGTGCTACGCCAGTTCCCGGTGTTTTGGTGGACTCCTGGGGCAGTGGGAAGCAAATTGCACAAGCCTAAGAAAGAAAGCGAAAAGGACGTCGAGAAGAACACAGACAGACAAGACTCTGACACCAGCAGGTAAGCGAAATATGAAATCGTGACGAGTCTGATCAATTTGCTGACATGGTGTTACAGCCGGAACACACTACAGCAGAAGTCGAGCCATGCATCCACAGCAGCCGACAAGGCTGATGCGGAACAAATCACTATTACTGCGACGGGGATACATATACCATCGCATATGAGGTTGTCGCCGCAGGAGAAGGCGATTCTTGCACAGTTTCAGGGACGCATGCACAAGGCTTGAGAGATCGCTTTGCTGGATTCTCTCACAATGATTATAGATAGATGAAAAGTTTGCGTCTTTGCGCAGCCCAGATATCTTCATCTTTCACAGTATGCCATCGTGAAGCGTAACTCAGGGATATGTTTGTTGACGCTGCGCAAAATCCGGTAAGTCATGGGACAGGCGGTCGCTCGCTTATACGTGTAATTCATGTTCTCACATGAGAGGCATGAAATCTACAGCGGTCCTTGCAACATCCACATGCTTTTCAGTATACATTTCATAATCATGTTATCCTCGTGGAAGTCAGCCCATTATCGCTCAGCGAGCTACTCAGGCAACCTGCTATGTACAGCGCGGTAAATCATTCCTGTTCATTTTTCTGTCTCGCAGTTTAGGCCTTAGTCGTCGACTTCAAGTACTCCTGGCGGAAGGGGTTGCTGTCGGTTGCTGCGTCATCGCGCTTCAGCGGAGTCCACTTCGGGTCCTCCTTGAAGAGGCGCATAGCCTTGGTGTACTGCACGCGATCTGTTAGACTGATTGTCTCCGGATCGATTTATGAGGAGGCAACAGGAGTATACTCACGTTCTGGTCGTCCGTGGTGAAACGGTGGTAGATGCCCGCAGGCATAATCATAAGATCGCCCTTCTCAAGCCTCAGGCGCACCCAGTCGTCGTCCTTGCTCCTGACATCAAAGTATCCTCCACCACCCAGAATGTAGCGGATTTCCTCGTCCTCGTGCAAGTGCTCGTGGAAGAAGGTCTTCACCTTCTCCTCGTAGCCAGGGAGCAGCTCGGGTGAAATCTCAATCTCGTCGCGGTTCTTGTAGTTTCGCTCGGAAGCGATCTTGTTGACGCTGTCCAGGTCATCGGGAAAGTAGTAGTATGTTACGCCGAGGGCGGAAAGGTATTCTGGGTCGACTGGGCGTCCAGAATCGTGAGGAAGGCGCTGGTCGCCCTGTTGCGCTTGGTGTTAGTGAGGTGCGAAATTGCGCTGTTGAGTCGCAGGGGAAGCAAGTACAGGCAAGTTGTCGAACCAGTAGGCTTTCATTTTGACGTTTGTGTAGCTTCTAGGTGAGGAGTATGTGTAGTTTGTGAGGGTGGTTGTCGCAAAGGAAGCATACATGTACTGTGCCAGTGGGAAACATTTGTTTGGAGCTGACCATCACGTCATCCGTCTTCAGAAAGCACGTGCGTGGGATTCGTCTTACATTCGTCCTTGAGTATTGTACCTCTCTTTTACGTTTACATCAAGCAGTACGTCCATCTTTTGTGAGTAATGATGGGAACAATGATCATTTGGATATGCTCATCGGTAAATAGCTGCTTGAGCGCCTGCCTCCATACTATCGACGAATGACAGAACACAGGGCTGAAGTCTCAGCTGCCAGCCATGTGTGTACTGCAATCACACATAGGGCGTCGCCGAGACCACTTGGCACATACTTCAAGAGATCGGATTTGTAAGAACTGCCCTACTATATAATGTGGTTTATTCGGTGGTATTGGCTGTGTGGAAGGAATTGCATATCTCACGACTATCCACGAACAATTCTTAGTCTTGTGGACAGGAGAAACACGTAAACCTCATAACCATGATATCCACCCCATATCAGCCTTATGCCTCGTCTCACATCGATCCCCAAGGTCCTGGAGACTCCCGACCTACAGCACAACAGATACTTGAAGACTGTAACGCGATTGGCAATTTGACCACAAAATCCATCTTGGTCACCGGCGCTTCTTCAGGACTTGGTATCACCACAGCAGCAGCCTTGTACAAAACAGGGGCTCAACTGTATCTCACAAGTCGGGACATCCCAAAGATGGAGCGAGTCATCGACGACATCGTGGCTAAACATAGTTCGATGTCGCCCAACTCCTTCCCACGACCAAGGTCGGTTGAGATGCATTTGGACTCGCTCGCAAGTATACGCGAAGCAGCCAAGACTGTGAGATCTCAGACTCAAACACTTAACGCCATCATATGCAACGCTGGCGTAATGTTTGTGCCTCATGAGCCGACCAAAGACGGCTTCGAAGCTCATCTCGGGGTCAATCATCTTGCCCACTTCCTGCTTTTTCAGGAGCTCAAACAACTTCTCATCTCAGGGGCAACACAATCGAAGTCTCTTTCACGAGTGGTGTGCAGGAGCTCCTCTGGACACCGGTTCTCAGGGATCAATTTCGACGACATCAATTCTGACAGATCGAAATATGATGCCGTTGTCGCCTATGGTCAAAGCAAGACAGCAAACATCTATATGGCATCGACACTGTCACAGCTATATAAATCGGATGGGATCATAGGCCTGTCTCTGCATCCTGGCGTGATCATGGAGACGGACGTACGCCGATACATGTCAGAAGAAGCAGTTGCAAAATTGCATAGCCAGACAGATCCGCGGCAGGTGAAGAGCGCTGAGCAGGGCGTTGCAACGACAGTGTGGGCTACTGTTAGTCCATATTTCGAAGATGTTTCTCGAGGTGGACGCTATCTGTCGGATGTTGGAGAATGCTCGCCTATGGAACCGAACATGGAGCGTGCAGTGGGCGCATCAGGCTACGCCGCACATGCGTATGATGAAGCTAAGGCAGACAGGCTTTGGGCATGGAGCTGTAAAGCAGTAGGTAGCCTATGAGTGACCAGTTCTGATCCCACATGGTCCATTTGCTACTGCTACTACTTGTCGCAATTTTCCATCTGATCTTTCTCACGCTTTATGCCTCGAATGGGAGCAAACCCTTGATGCCTCACGCCCGGCCATGCCCCACACAGGGTGCTTTAACCAAACAAGAAAGTACAACAGGCAGGATCCTCAGATGTTCGCACGACCTATGACGAGCCGCCCGGACCAGTGCTTATGTATGGCAAATTACACTGATCTCGTCTGCCTGCGCTTGGTATGTACCAGCATGGCATATCCCGGCCGCCGAGACCCGCAGCACGTGATGCCGGACCGCAGAGCTTCCAGGCTCTATCTCATCCGAATTACAAGCATCTCGCGGGTCAATTACTCCCGAGGAAGGCTTACTTCAGTTATGCTTGGATGATTCTTATCGCAGTCGGAAAAAATTATGAGCTTATCTTTTGCCAGCGCACGCCATCATTGTTTACTACTGACCAAGCTAACCAAGCTCGCTAAGACACATCGCATCACATCCTAAACGAGACACCGTGCAAGGCAGTAGCCCTGCTGCCTGTTTCAACCTTTAGATAACGTAACCTTCAACTGTCTGACCAGTGATTCGTAGGATGCACCAATCGTATTAGCTTCTCGGCCAAAGGTCCTAACTGATATTCACGACGCTACATTAGCACACTCTTCTTCTTCTTCTTTCCATTTATAATCATACTGGTTCTTTCAACAACACTCGCTCATGCAGCACAGCTATGGATTGTACTCATGCCGCCGACAACCTTTTTGGGCCACGGGTCCATGGCTGCCGAGACTTCGACTTCACTTTACAATTTGAACAGACTATCTTGCAAGCCGCACCATCCGCTCTTCTCTTGCTATCAATTCCGGCGAGGATATGGTTTCTTCGGAAGCAGACGCTGAAAAGTAGGCGCTCTAAGATGACCTTGCTTAAATTGGCAGCTGCCGTACTCCTAGCAGGTACACAGATTGTCATGCTCAGCTTATGGGCATCGGCGCCGAAGCAACGAACTCCAGCTTCTATCCCTGCTGCTACTGTCTCTACCCTCGGGGCGCTGGCACTAGTCCTTCTATCTGGACTTGAGGATAAACGCTCTGTCAGGCCTAGCGCAATTATCAACACATACATGCTCTTTTCTTTGCTGCTCGATATACCCCAGGCTCGTACTCTTTGGCTACGTCCGGGTCCTAAAAGCTTGCCTTGTGTCTTCAGTGTCGGCATGGCTGTCAAAGCGATCAGTCTTTGTCTGGAGGCAATTACAAAGAAGTGCTTTCTGTTCCCCGCGTATCGCTCAATCGCCCCAGAAATGCTCGTGAACCTCTACAACCGCACATTGTTGTGGTGGCTAAATCCGATGTTCTTGCTCGGCTTCAAAAGCCAATTATCTTTCGAGGACCTCTCGCCAATCGACAGCGATCTATCCTCGAAGCGTCTGGACCTTCAATTTCAAAAATTATGGGCCCGATACATGAGCTATCCGGGGAGAGCTCTGCTTTGGGCTCTCATGGTACAATGCAGGGTTTCGGTCATGGCATTCATGGTTCCCCGACTTTTCCTGAGTGCGTTCAGATTGTCGCAGCCATTACTGATCAGTAGCATCACTAGCATCATGGGAAGAAGTGTCTCACAAGACAGTACCAGCGCTGGTCGTGGGCTCATAGGAGCGACCGCTCTGGTGTACTGTGGACTTGCTTTGTCGAATGTGACCTACAAGCGTCAACTACAGCGCTTCCAGACACAATTGCGAGGTGTACTCGTCACGTCTCTATACCGAAAGATGCTGGTCTTACCATCGGAAACACTCATAGATAACAAAGCAGTCACTCTGTAAGTCCTTCGAGTGTACTGAGATCGCCAATGGAACTCTCCATGTCTAATAAGATCTTTTCGTACAGTATCAACACAGACGTGCAACGAATTACAGTTTCCTTGCAAAGAGTGGACGATCTATTCGCGACACCACTGGAGATAGCCGCCGCAATCTACCTCCTTTATCGCCAGGTCGGCGTTTCTTGTGTAGCTCCAGTTGTTCTTTCTGCATGCATATCATGTGTGTCCTTTTTGACTAGTAACAATGGCATCAAAGTACCTACACCTTCCTCGTTAAATCTGCCTCTGGCATGACTGACTAGTCTTAGTACCAAAAGAAGTGGCTAGCCGCAGTTTCTGATCGCATAGCATTTACTTCTTCAGTGCTCGACTGTCCAAAAGGCTGGAAGATGCTCGGCTGGACCGAATATTTGATCGATCGTATTCAGGCTCTACGCATCAAGGAGCTCTCTGACTACGCTGACTTCAGAAAGTTCGCAACATATCGTAACGTCTATAGCGCTACGCCTGAAACTCTTGCGCCACCATTGACCCTGATGGTTTGTGTCACTCTCAAAGTATCCGATACTAACGACAGTGACGTTTCTTGCTGACCACAAGTGTTCAGGTATTCACTCTGATCCACGGTAGCCAATCATTAAATCCGACCCGCGCATTCACGACACTATCTCTGGTGTCGCTACTGGCCGGGCCAGTGGGTGACCTTATTCACGCCGTACCAATGTTTCAAGCAGCTCTCGCGAGTGTTGACCGTATCCAAGCTTTCCTCAAGCTGGACGAAATGCAGACACCAACAGCCTCAACCCAGATCGAGGGTCCGTTGGCGCGAAGAGCTCATACGGGAAGCGCCGAGAACAACGATGCCATCGAGCTAAAGGCTGCAATCACCATCTCTGGCAACCACTCCACGCCATCAAGAGCTCGATCAGACATCACGCTCTCACATGTCTCTGTGCAGCTCGGCACGGATCGAAAAACAGTGATACATGACATCAGTGTAAGAGTGCCAGGCTCTTCCCTCACGTTAGTCCTTGGTCCTGTGGGATGTGGAAAGACCACCTTACTCCGCGCTCTCGTAGGCGACATTTCGATATCATCTGGCAGTGTGCAACGTGGTGCTCGATCAGTGGCATCGGCATACTGTGGTCAAACCCCATGGCTGCCGTCTGGTACCATGGGTTCGCTCATTGTAGGCCCAAACCCCTTCGACGAACTCTGGCTGTTAACTGTCATCGAGGCCTGCGCTCTCGATATTGATCTTGCAACTTTCTGCGACGGTCTACAAACCGTGATCGGTTCAAATGGCGTCTCGCTGAGTGGCGGGCAGCGGCAAAGGCTAGCTTTGGCCCGGGCTCTGTACACGCGCCAGTCGCCTCTAGTGGTGGACGACGCCTTAAGCGGACTCGATGCAAAGACCTCGAGTCACGTCTTCTCCAAGGTGTTTGGACCTTCTGGTCTGTGCAAAGCACATAATATCACGGCTGTACTTGTTGCAAGTGATGCTAGACATCTTGGCCAAGCTGATCACATCGTTCTCCTTGGCAACAGTGGACGATTAGTTGAGCAGGGCAGTCCAGAGAGGCTTGTGAGCATCAAGGGGCATGCGCAGGCCATAGCAGTAAGTTCCTCTACTTCAGTCAGGCAGACGGAAAACGGAGCCGCGCTGGATGTCAAACCAAAAGCCGCTTCTTCTGTCGTAAAAGACACTCAACACGACCTTGCAAGAAGGACCGGAGACGTCGCTGTCTACTGGTATTACCTGCGCTCGATTGGCTGGCTATACGGGACAGTGCTACTCGTCACCACGTTAACATTCGCATTTGGCCTAAAATTCGGTGACGTCTGGGTGCGGTGGTGGTCAGAAGGCAATTTCGATCTATCTCTTGGATCATGGATCGGCATCTATATCATGCTGGCGTGTATCGCACTCACGTCTGACGGTGCGCAGATTTGGGCATTTTTGGTCTGGACGGTTCCCAAGAGCTCCGGCAAACTACATGAGCAGTTGCTACATGCGGTCATGAGGGCTCCCTACCAGTTCTTTGCGAAAACGGATCCAGGTGTGACATTAAACAGGTACGTCTCATTGCTAATGAACATCACGATACTTTCCAAGCCTGACCATCATCTCAGATTTTCAAGCGATATGACTCTCATCGAGATGGATCTGGCCGGGTCCGTCATGCAGACTCTGACCTGTGGAGCCACAAGCATAGCCTCGCTGGCTTTGATAGCAGGAGGCTCCAAGTACGCAGCAGCAATATTGCCGTTGATCCTCTTGGTGGTGTATATCATCCAGAAAGGCTATCTGCGAACAAGCCGCCAGATGCGATACATGGACCTCGAAGCACTCGCGCCTCTGATCTCCCACTGTCAAGAAACCGTGTCTGGTTGCTCTACCATACGTGCTTTTGGGTGGCAACGCCATGCTATTGACAAAAATTTTGAGCTACTGGACAATTCACAGAAGGCTTCTTATCTGATGTTTTGTATACAACGCTGGCTAAACCTTGTGCTGGATTTACTGACGGCTGCGATAGCGGTTGTTGTCGTTGCTTTGGCCGTAGGGCTCCGAGGGACGTCCTCGGCAGGTTCTATTGGTGTGGCACTGATCAACGTGCTTGGTTTCAATCAGAACATCAACGTGCTCATCACCGCCTGGACTACGATGGAGACCTCTCTTGGGGCGATCGCTCGAATCAAGAACTTTGAGACCAGCACGGCGTCTGAAGATCGTCAGGAGCAGCTTGCTACCCAGCCACCAGCAAGCTGGCCGGACGCAGGCGAAGTCACGGTGTCAGGAGCGTCTTTAGCCTATGATCTGGAAACAACCATCGTGAAAGATCTTTCGCTCTCGATTCCAGCGGGCAGTAAAGTCGGAATATGCGGCAGGAGCGGAAGCGGCAAGTCGTCGTTCATATTGAGCTTACTTCGCCTGCTCGATACATCGGCCGGCACAATATCGATAGATGGACGGGATCTGCAACAAATGGCTAATCGAGACGTACGCGACAACATCACAGCTATCCCTCAAGAGGTCATGCTCCTTCCTGGGAGCATCCGCTCCAATTTGGATCCAAGAGCACTTCTCCCTGATGCCGCGATTATCACAGCACTGGAAAGGGTTGGTCTGCAGTCTGTTGTGCTTGGTCCAAAAGGCTTGGAGGCAGATGTGATGGACCTCTCGCTGTCACATGGCCAGAGACAGCTCCTTGCAGTCGCGCGAGCACTACTCCGTCCTTCAAAAGTTCTTGTTATGGACGAAATCACGGCGTCGTTAGATGAGGACACCGAGCGTCAAATCCTCAGTACTGTGCATGCAGCCTTCCACAGGAGCACAATCATCACGGTGGCACATCGACTGAAAACCCTACTTGACTATGACATGATTGTCGTACTGGATGCTGGACGTATTGTGGAAATGGGCAAGCCGTCAGATCTGTTGAGTACGGAAGATGGATGGTTTAAGCAGTTGATGAAGAGTTCCAGTTGATGGGCGTGGTCTTCAAATATCGTGGAGTAGTGCGATGGAACACACATTACCCATACCCTCGACACTGGGATGAGTTCGCTGTGGCTGCGTGATCAAATCTATAAATAGAGTATACAGATAGTGGTGTGCAAGATCAAGAATATAGCTGGGTGTTTGGTGTAGGATTCTCGGCGGCTAATTTGTGAGATCTACTTACGCGCCAACATGTCACAGCTGCATCCTTAGAGCTACAATTGGTTAAGGGCACAGGATTGCTGATAGATGCTCTGGAATAATTGCAGTATCTTTTGAAAGATATCTGACAGGTGTTCAATCGCTGTAGGCGACAACATAGAATGCGCATGAGTCACGGGATCTGCAACGCAAGTAGAAAATACAAAATACATGTATGCTGTAGTAGACCGAACACGCGGAATTCCATTCCAGGGTACTCAACGATTCCTACATAGCTGGTTCTATCATCACCGGTTAGTTTTGTGATTGATAAAAAAAATCCCTGCGAAATGCGTTTCCAATCGATCTTGATCGTTCTTGCGACCTTGCTTCGAGTTGGCGTTGCAGCGTACGATCAACAACCTGGTGTTGGAATAACGCTGTCGTCAGGCTACGCGTAAGATTAATCAGAATCGACCATTTGATGGAGATGTCTGACTGAAACCTGACTTCCAGAACTGTGAGCGGCTTCCTCACGAACGGAAGCTACATCGACATCGCCAAAGTCGAAGGCGACGCAACATACAAAGCGTACATGCTCGATTTACAAGAGGAACCAACGAAGATTGTCTCTGCAAAATGGTGCCCGTTCTCGGAACGAATCTGTCAACATTGGCCATTGAAAAACCTCCAGCCCCAGAACCCTCTCCCGCCCATACTCAAAGCACTTGTTGCCGCTGCCGAATCTACACTTGAGACGAGCGTCAAGTCGGTAGCTGTGTCCGCCTACGACATAGGCACAATCGACCGCAAATCAGCCAAAGGCAACGTCCACACCGCACTGAACGCTCTAGGCGTCAACAATTATAACCGTCTCGATCACGTCGTCCGACAGCTGGCCCCAGTACTCGGACTCCAAGGAAACTGTTCAGAGCCATACACCCTTCCCGATGACCCAACCTACCACCGCGACCCAGAGCAGCTCTTCTTCGCTTTCGAGTACACCCGCGACTCCCTGACCGCAGGCCTATGGAGTGAAGAATGCGACGTTCTGGAAATGACCAGCCGCTTGAACTCCGTCCAATTCGGCCACAACGCCATGCAGGCCTGCAGGGATGCCGAAGAGAGCAGATGGACCTGCGATGAGGAGCTCAAGGCTGCACTTCGCAGCGTGAGCACAGATTCGGGCCGCCGCGAGCGCGAGCTTGGTGCGGTGTTGTTGTTTGGAGAGTCCGCGCTCGACGAAGCTACACTTGTTGCGCTGCGCCAAGTGCTGGAAGAGCAGTTTGCCAATGGCGATTCGGTGGACTGGTCGAGTGTGCAAGGCTTCTCGCGGGATCTGGCGTTTGCGGGCTCTCGAGCGATGGCTAGGGCTGATTGGGCAGCACGGGGCTCTGAACATGGGGATGATTATAAGAAGGAGCTATAATTGAAGGAAGTCAGGACTATTTGTTGCGTTTATCGTCTCAACTTGCTTCGTATGCTCACAAGTCGCCGTGTGCAAATAAAGTACAGTCTAAAGAATCCGATAGCTACACTTGTATGCCAAGAATACAGGGAACGCTCAGTCCTCTTTCCTCGAGATGCCCTTACCACTTCCTTCGCCATTCCTAAATGGCAGGGAACTGGCCTCGGCCATAGCTTCCCTTGATTTCCTTACATCGTCCTCATCGTCGGTCAGGCCATCTTCATCGTCGACCACGAATCTCTCACGCTCTTCATCTACATCCGCGTCTGCCTCGTTGCCATTAACTTCTCGGTAGCCTTGTTCGCGCTTGTTGTCCTTGATGAAGCTGTCGATGATGTAGTATTGCAGGATGTTCATGAGCAATGGGAAGATGAACATGACGAAAGCGATTTGTAGCGCCTCGCTGCCTTCGGTCCAGCGTAGAGCCCAGTCGCCGACCCATGGCAGCCAGGGCAGCAGAGCGAAAAGGAGCCAGACGAAAAGCTTCATGCACACTAATCCGGTGGTGTAGATCAACAGCTGCTTGAAGAACCATGGCCAGCGGGGCGGGCTGCCGTAGTTGCCAGAGTGGATGGATTCGGCGGGCTTCGCAAGTGGTGTGCGAAGGAAAGCCCTATGGAGGACCTTGAGGAAGAGGAAAAGGACGGGAATACCGATAGTGGTCTGAAAGAGTGGTCAGTTGGTAATTTTATAGCAAGATAGAACAGGAAAACTCACATCAATGGCAAGGTTGAGTAGGTAGAAGGAGCACGGGTTGGGCTTCCTGCCCTCATCGTCCTGCACCTTGCTGCCAACCTCCGCAACTTTGTTCTCCAGACTACCAGCACCTAGCTCGCTCATCAACAAGTTGATAAGGTGGAGAATCACAGATCCAGTAACCTGCTTCGCAACATCGAAGAACCAGACCTTCCATTGACGCTTAGGCGACTCACGGTACCGCTTGAAGACAAGGGTCAGCAGAGCGAGAACGCCGAGTGCACCCTGTACAAGCAAAGCGAAGGGTCCAAGAAGTTTGCACTGGTTTTCCTCGGCTTCCGCCTGCTCTTTCGGGGATTGTCCACCGGCGACGCGGTCCGCAGAATCGAAAGCGCCGGTAGGGAGGACCGCGCCTGGGATGGGCCAGGCAGGAGTAGGCGGTGCGGTTGCGGTAACAGTCTCGACGGTAGTTTGTGACACGTACAGAGAGCCGTTGGTTTGGGTCATGGTCGTGTTGATCGCAAGGAGTGTAGGCGCAGGAGGGTGCCAGGTGCTAATGCTCTTTTGCCTGTGGCCGTAGATGGCGAGCATCTCGGTCTCGAAGATCAGGGTGGAATCTTCCGGGATGTCACCGGATCCCTTTTCGCCATATGCCAGTTGAGGTGGGATTGTCAGAGTGCGCGTCTCTCCCGGGCACATGTTTAGCATGCCCTGATCCCAGCCCTCGATGACCTGTCCCAAGCCAACCATAAATGAGAAGGGTTTCTTTTCAAAAGTCGATTCGATCACGTCGTCCGAGCCAAAGACCTTGAGGCTGTAGTGAACCTTGACGGTGTCGCCCTTCGCTGAAGGGTGGGAGCAGAAGACATGGTTGGTGATCTCGACCGTGAGTTCCTTGGGAGGCTCGCCGTCGTCGTCGACTTCCTGGGCGAAAGACGGGGTCGCAGCGGAGAAGAGGGCGAGGAGCGCGGTGGGTAGCGCGCGGAAAGGCCGCATGGCGGGCGGTCGTCGATCGTGAGGCGTGGAGGGTGGTGATGGGGGGTGGTGAGGGAGCCTTGCAGGGCGCTGCGGTATATATACGGCAGGGCACGGAGGCAAGGCAGCTATAGTGGTAGACTTCGTGGCTCAGACCTCAGCGTTCCACGTTACACGCCTTGGCTTCTCCTGATTAACCGCCGGCGATATGAGAGTCGAGGCGTAGCCAGCTACCGTCTCGAGGGTTCCGTGCAGAGTAAGTAATAAATTGCAGCAGAGAGATGATACGCGTGGATCAATCAAATAATGGGAAAGGCAGGATATACGGCATCCTCGGCCTTCGAGAGACATTCGCCGCCGCCTCGTGCTCCACTTTCCAAATCTTGCTTCCGTCTTCCGCTGCAGTCCCGTCCCGCATGAAGATTGGATGGAAGGGTCTCGAGGGTTGTTAGGGTTGTAAAGATGCTTCCATCACGTGCATCTGCTCGTACATGTATGTATGTGCCTGTGCCTGTACCTACATGTAGTTACAATGTACGTTGTACGTGTATGCTTGTGACAATGTTAATCTGTTGTGCTGGAGGTCGATGGCGATAAAGGACTAGCTTTTTCTATCGACTGCTTGCTTGCTTCGTTGTTCTTCACGAAACTAGCTCTGAAATCTACGGACCTTCGATTTGGCGCCTTTTAGTCAACTTATTTTCTCGTGACATACATGTACCATCATTTCGTGCATGCAATTGAAATCCCACCACCAATCCAAAATTTCCAAGCTCAACCCTGTTTCCTCTCTGCCCTCGCAAATACCGCCTCAAAGACGTCCATCCACTTGCTCAACCTGCCGCCCAGCTCGCGTCCAGGGAATTTGAGCAGTCTACTCAACACTTCCCTGAAACGGGCTCTAAGCACCTTCAGCACAGCCATAGTCTTCCAATCCTTGACCTTGATCCTCAATCGGTTGCCGTCAACGACAATCACGCCAGCATACATGTGGAAAACCGCGTCGCCTGACAACAGCACGAGTGGGAAATCCGATACAGGACTCGTCTCTTGCGCATTCGTGAAGCGGGACGTCGACTGCATGATGCTGTAGAAAGAGAGGTATTTGACATCTGGACTGAGCGAGGTTTTGTTGACGGAAGTCGGGTGTAGACCGAGAGTCTGGTTGTTGGCAATGTTGCGCCAGCCTTTGCCCTCGCGCTTGCCAATCTTAGGGTAGAAAGACCATGCCACAACGGAGTTGGCGATGTCGTCGTTGTCGTCTGCCCTTGAGACGGAAGAAGGCAGCATCACGAATTGTCGCTGGCGTTGGTTGTAGCGCATTTTCGAGAGTGCTTGACGCTCTTCTGGACCGAGTGCCACAAAGCCAGCGTCGCTGAGAGACATGAGAAGCTGGCCCTTGAGATCTTCAATGTTGGCTAAATTTTGCGCACTGAGGAAGTTCTTGTTGCAGTAGTTGTACTCGGACATGCCGGGAGTTGTGCAGACTTTGCGCCAACTGACGTATGCGTTGTAGGCAGTGAGTAGGTCTGAGTCTCCACGCTTGAAGCCAAGACGGACAGTATCAGCTTGTTTCTTCGCTCCCATCGGACTCAAGAATGGAGTTTTCGAGGACAATGTTGCCGCGACCGTCAATGCAAAGTCGAGACAGCCATAGATGCTACCGTAGAGGATGAGCTTACCCAGCTGTGCATCCAAAGGTAGCTTGGCGAGCTGTTGGCCGAGTGGCGTGAGCTCTTCTCTCGAGGTCAGGGCGTCGACCTCGATCAAAGCATCGATAGCACGTCTGATGTTACGACTGGACGGAGGGTCAAGCGCTTGAGAAAGCGCAGTCTCGATGTCGCCAAGCTTGCAGATCTTCACTCTCATGACAAGATCTTGCAGCGAAAGACGAAGCATCTCGGGAGTCTGCGCATCGACCATCATCTCATCGAAGCGGTATTTTGTGAACAAATGGAAGCAGATACCCTCCTGCACACGACCAGCACGACCACGACGCTGTTTTGCGTTTGCACGAGCGATGAAAGACTGGATGAGACGTGACATTTGCCTGCGCTCGTCGAAGCGCATTTCCTTGTGCTTGCCGGTGTCAATAACACAAGTAACGTCTGGAATCGTGATACCAGTCTCGGCAATGTTGGTGGCGATGACGATCTTCCTGACGCCAGGCGGAGGGATTTCGAAAGCTGCCTGTTGGTCCTCGCTGGAGAAGGTCGAGTGCAGAGGATGGACACGCCATCCCTTCAAGAAGGACGGGTGGCCCTGCAGCATGTCATTGAGCTGTCTGATTTCCGCGATACCAGGCATGAAGACTAGAACGGCTTTGCTGAACGGCTCGTAGTCCTTCGAATATGCCACCTTCTCGATGAGCTTGACGATGAGGCTGAAATCAATACGGTACTCGTCGTAGCTTGCTAGAGTCGCCCTTGTGCGCTTGCTGTAAGCGGACAATTGTTGTGCGTCTCCAGACTTGCTTTGGCCTTCTGCTTCAACATCGTCATCCTCTTCCCCTCCCGGTGCTTGAGCTTTGGCGTCCTCAATGGTGTGGCCGGTGAGCTCAATAGCATCTTCAAGGAACTTGGCCTGCACGGGGAAAGTTCTTCCAGGCACAGAGATAATGGGTGCGTTGTCAAGGTAAGCGGAGAAACGCTGAGCATCGACAGTAGCGCTCATGAGCACCACTTTCAGGTCAGGTCGGCTGAGCAGGAGAGTTCGGAGTACAATGAGCAGGAAATCGCTGTCAATGCTGCGTTCGTGCACTTCGTCGAGAACCAAATGTGTGATCTCGCTGAGTCCGTCTGCACGCTCAAGCATACGCAGAACGATACCCACAGTGGCGTAGACCAGGCGAGTGTTTGCTGTAGTTTGGGACTCTAGGCGAATCGCGTAGCCTACGAGAGAGCGTGAAGTACCAACATCGCCTTTGCGTTCGCCCATCTCCTCGCTTACACGCTGAGCCAAGGAGATTGCAGAGATACGACGAGGCTCGGTACAATAGATCTTGCAATGTCTGCCTTGTGCTAGCTCGCTCTCGAGGATGAATGCAGGCAGCTGTGTACTCTTACCGCAACCTGTCTCACCGCACAAGATGGTGATCTGATTTTTCTCGATGGTCTCTAGCGCTTCATCGCGGAACTGGAACATGGGCAGGTTCATTCGAGCTGTAAGCATTTTCTGGTATGCTGGTGATGACCGCTTCTGTGCCCACATTTCCCGAAGCGCCTGAGAGGGCTCAGTCCCATTGGTCTTTTGCAGATCTTGTCGGGACGGGGTTGAACTGCCGCTTGCTGCTCCGTTCAGTCTTCTGGCTGGATTGAAGACGATCTCATCGTCTTCCTCGACTTCAGGCTGGACATTTTTCTCGATAGTCTTGCGCAACTCTTTTACAAGTTCGCGGTCGGATGCATCAACACTCTCACGTTTGAACTTTGCAAATTCATCCCACAGGTCTCTGAATGCCGGTGGTAGCTTGAGATGTGCCTTCTCTTCCTTTGGAGAGCCAGAAAAGATGAGATAAAGGGCTGCTGTAGCAATGTATGCCTCGCTTTGCGCGGTATCGGGGGTCGCTTCTTTCATCATTGTAAAGACGGTGCGAGTGGGACCAGCTTCGACTTTGAGCATGTTCATGAACTCTCCATCAATTGTTTCGGGTTCCTTTGACCACTGAATTGTGAGTGAATGCCGGCTGGCATAGGTTGTTGGTGAAACGAGTTTGTAAGTGTGCTTCGTCCGGGAGTCTCGCGCTTTACAAGCCTCTTCCAGCACTCGTTTGGGGTTCATGCCAGTAAGTCTGCCGAAATCTCTCACAACTACATTCTGGCTGTGAACAACGCCTGATGTTGAATCGCTTGGTGTCGAGGTTTCCTCACTTCCAGGCAGAGCGCCGAACATTCCTCCTAGCATATCATCGTCACCCATCGCTTCAGCCTCTCTCAGCAACTCCTGTCCGAGCCTCTCAGCTTCTTCACTAATGTTGTCCAACGTAGATCCTCCAGCGTCCGTAGATCCGTTCGCGTTTGCTTCTGGAGCTTTGGGTTGCTCACTTTGTAATTGCCATTTCCGACGCTCAGAGAATTCGCGAGCCAAGTCGATTTTCTTCTCGTTCCACTGTGCTTCGCCTTCGCGCTTGTCGAAGAGCACATCGGATTCTATCCTTTGCACCCTCGCCTGTAACTTCTTTTGGCCCCGACCTGGTGCAGGTTTGGCAGAAGGTTGGCCTTTCTGGCCTTTCCCTTGCTTCTTCTTCGCCATGCCACCTTCACCCTCAGGATCCAAGTCGAAGAGTCTGGCTTTCGTTGCCAAGTAGATGGAGAGCAACTCATCAGGCTCTAGATCGCTTTCGATGTCACTGACCTCAATTCCATCGTCGCCTGGCTGCTCGATTTCGGCAGGAGCGTTTGTCTGAGGCTTCTTCCATTTGGGGACTTTGGTGTCTTGCGGCTCGGGGTTTTCGTCCATCGGATCTTGAGCCGAGGCGGTAATTTTTGGTTTCTCGTAATCGTAATCGTTCACTTCGTCATTGTTGCAATTCCAGGACAGCCAGTCCAGAGCTTCAGGCAGACCCCACGGTTGGCCGGATGCGTCGTCGGCGGGCGGGCTCGACAAGACTTGAGCGATGGCATCACCTACGCGCTCTTCGGAGATTTCAAGACCATTCAAACACAGACGTAGTTGCCAAACTTTCGATACGAGGTCATCGCCTTTGGGTAACGTTCGTTTGGTTGCACCTGAAGACTCGTTGTTGTTGTTGCCCTGGGTGGCGTATTCAACAATTTGTTGCATCAGCTCCTTTGGCAACCAGTCTTTCACGGACATGTATTCGGACTGGCCACGCAACAGCCGTTTGTCGGTTTGCAGTCGAGACACGTGACGCGATGATTCCTTGCGTACTTTGCTGGCATATTGTTCGACAAATTGTTGTAATTCAGACGCCTCGAGTTGCGCCTCCAATTCCTCTGGACTGAGCTCATGGAGTTCACGCTCCGCATCCTTTTTGGTGTCGCTGGTCTTGTCATTCTTGGTAGCTGGAGTGCCAGCCTTTGTGCTGGGAGTGTTTACACCAGACGGTTGGATGCTGTTCGCATCCTCGGGCTTCTCGGGTTTGGGTTTTGATGCCACTGATGTGGTTGCAAAACCACGTGCTGGGTTGGCGGCCGGCTTCTTCTTTTTGCCGGCCATTATGAGTTATTGTGATTAGTATGTTGGGTCGGCGGTGTTTGGACTACCCAAAAACCCCAAAGTTCAATGTTCTCGAAGCGGCGCTGTCTGCATTTCGTCACCGCGAAAAGGTCACTTGAATCTCCAGTCTTTTTCCCGCCGCGACACCTGCCCCACGCGACAACGAGATACGTTCGACTTCGAGTAATTGATTGACCGACACGAATTTCCACATCGCATCCAGGACCGCGGTTCTTGTACATACGCGATCACATTCACTTGCAGCAGCACAAGCAGCATGGCAGACGAGACACCTGCCAGCCGTGATGTCCAGGCGCTGGACCTGGGCGAGCTGCGCAAGGTGCTGCTGTCAAACTCGACGAAGCAGCGGACTTCCGAGCTCAATCAGCTACACGAAAAGCTCGTAAGCCAAGGTAGGTAAGGCTCTCGCTATGCGGGCATATGCTCTACTAGTTCGGTGCTGATGCGAAATGTAGGTGGTGTAGGCTCTCAACTTCCTTCCGTTCTCAGCATTCTCTTCGACACATACCCTCTCTACATCGACACGCGATCACGACAGGCAGTTGAGCAATGCTTGGGATCAATAGCATCAGCGACGGAGAATAAAAAGGTGACAGCAGCTTTTGCGACATTGGTCCAGCAGGAGGCAGCAAAGGCGAGCTTAGCACCAGGAAGTGCTTTTGTGCTGGTGAGATGGACCTCACAGTTGATGCAGGAGTCAGCCAAGGATAAGACTCTTTGGGATGCTTTTGGAAAGGACCTTGCCACTGCGCTTAACAACGCACTGAACACTTTGCTCTCTTCCGATCCCAAGGATAGCACTCGTGGAACTGCGATCAGAGTGAGCAGACGCGCATTCCGCGCAGTTTTCAAGAGCTCGTTCGGAGACGAAGCGATCAACGAGTACGTGAACAAACTATCCGCAAAGGCGACTACTCCCACACCAAAGAACGCAATTACACTTGGCATTGTTGCTGGTGTCAGCAAGCGACTCCCCGACAGGAGCGCAACTCTCGAGGCCAGGAAACATGACTTTATTGCATTCTATCTACGGGAGTTCCTGGGCTCTAAGGTCCAATTGCCGCAATATCTTGCGACAGGCCTCAAGGACTTCTTCGGTTCGTACCTCACACTTGACGAAGTTCGCAAGGATGTGGTACCACCAATAGAGAAATCGCTGCTGCGTGCCCCAGAAGTGGTTTTGAACGACCTAGTGGCACCCATGTTTGCCTCGCTTCCAGCCGAGTACGATCTTTCTGAGATCTTGAGCTCGAATCTGTTGAAGCCACTTCTTTCTAACATCAAGTCTTCCAACGCTGTTGTCCGCAACGGCGCCGTGCACACTTTCTCCGTAATCGCCAAGCGATGTGCGGATGAGCAGTTGGTTGAGAAGATCGCAGACGAGATTCTGAACCCTTTGAAGACCAACAAGGTCCCAGCTGCTGACCAAAAGGTGATCCACTCTCAGATGCTATCGGCACTAAACGCCAACTCTGCACTTGCTGCAAAGGTACCACAAGGTATAGTTGGTGTTGCTGGTAAGGAAACGAACGAGCTTGCTGCTTCTGCGGAGATGAGTGCTATCATTAAATACATCGTCTATGCTCTGCAAAAGGACTTGACCGTCGATAAGACGGTGGTTGATGCATTCTCGAAGGGCATCGCAGAAAAGCGCATGCCTCTACGTCGCACTTGGACTCTTGGACTTGCAACAATTATCTGGACTCTCAGTGATGAGGAACTCAGCAAACCCAACACTGCCGCTTTCTTCGACCCTTGCGTCGGAAAATTGATCGACTCTTTCAACGAAGTTCTTGCCAACCCGTCGCAAGCTTCTCAGAATGGACAGGTCTCAGCGGGCTGCGCTGCGACCGCCATTATCGTCTCCAGAGTACCTCTAATTTCTGGTCTGCAGAACACTGCTCTCATCAAGAAAGCTAGTGTCGCCGACAAGGCTCTGACATTGGAACCCAAGCCGTCGTTCATGCTCAGTGCACGCATCTACTCAAAGCTGACTGCTGAAGAGGATCTGATCTGGCTTGTGCGCGCGTTGTCTGCTTCCCTGCCAAAGCTCCCTAAATCAGATGAAGCATTGAATGTACGCAATGCGTGGGCACAAGCTCTGTTGTACGTTTTCTGTGCTACAGGAATCCCGCCAAAGGTCAAGACAGAGGCTACTACTGCGTTGCAGAAGCTTTATGCATCCGACCCTGCTTTCACGTCTCAGGTGGTTATCGATGGCGTTTGGCAGTGGTGTGAAGATGTCGAAGCCGAAGTGAAGGACAGTGTGGCTTTGATTGCCAAGACCGGCCGTGACGAGCTCTTCAAGGCAATTCGTGTCATCTGCCTCGATCCTGAGACTGCAGCTCGTATGGGCGCTAAGGTCGACAAGGAGACACTTGACACACAGATGACTAGACTTCTTGTTCTGTGCAGGCCAGAGCTTCTGCCGCGCACGTCGTGGATCGAGCTCTGCTTGAAGACTGGTACCGATCCTGGAAGCCTCGCGAGCAAAGCACCTGAAGAGTGCTTGGCCAACGTTCTCTCCGTGACAGAGGATGCGAAGCGGAGATCTCTACCGAACTTCCAGTCTGCTGCGTTTGGTGCCATGGCTGAACTCGCTTTCGTCGCACCCGAAGTGATGACACCTCTGATTGTCGCCCAAATTAGCAAAGACCTCGAGTCATCCCAGCTGCAAGATGTTGGTCCCACAGAAGCTGCAATCTACAGGACAGCGGAGGGCACTGCATTCGTGGACGTACTTTCTAAGCAGCAAAACGCTCAGGTCATCAGCAAGAACTCGAAGGACTACGATACCCTCAAGTGGGAGGAGGAGCTTAGGGCGTCGCTGGCTTCCAAGAAGGGTACCGAGAAGAAGCTTACTCCTGAAGAGCAAGCGAAGGTGAATGCACAGCTTGCTAAGGAGTCTGAAATTCGCAAGCACGTTGCAGGCATCGATGTGAGGCTCAGGCGTGGTATTGGCATCATCCATGCCTTGGCAGTTGGACCCCCCAGCGCAGCCGAGGCGTGGTTTGGTCCCGCCGTGAAACTCCTGTTCGAGGCTATCCAGGCGGGAGCTGGATTAATTCTGGGTGATGCCGCCGCGCTTGGCTACTTGAGCTGCGCTGGCAGGACATCAAACAGGCTCGGACAGCTGCGACCATTCGTTGGTGTTGCCACCCTCCGTGCAGCTGGCGTCACAATTCTACCCGAGAACTTGCTTGCGGAGCCTCTTGGTGATCTTGTCACCAGACTTCTCTACAGACTCCGTTCTCTCGGAGAGCAGAGGCCGTTCGATACGGTGACGCTCTCTTACATTTTCTCTTTCGTATTCCTGGTGCTTGAGAATGGCGGGATTGATCGCAAGGAGGCAGAAGAGGCCGACGAGCAGATCGTCCTGGCGACCGAGTTTATCTCTTACCACACCGATGCTTGCAACGACCCTACACTCCCACGCCAAAAGCTGCTCAGCGTGTTGATCGACTCGATGCAGACATACACGCAGCACTTCCGTGCCTTCAAGGATTGCTTTACTAGCCTCTGCCGGTCCATCGCTCCTAGCATGAGCACTGCTGAAACCGACACCGCAGTCAGAGGCGTTATTGTCCCCGATCCTTCAGTCAGGAACGCAGTTTTGCAGGCCATCAGTGCCGAGCTAGACCTGACTGATCGCGAATTCTACGAGGAGATCTGGCTTGCACGCTACGATGATGTGACAGAGCACCGCGACCTTGCCAACGAAATTTGGGAAGAGAATGAGCTTAAGGTCGCAACTGACTCTGCTGCGAAGGAGCTGCCATACTTGGAGTCCAAGGACAGCCAACTCAGGAGAGCAGCTGCTCGCGCAATTGCTGGCGCCATCAAAGAACAGCCTGCCTCCTTCGAGCCGATGCTCAGCAGCCTCCAGGAGACATACCTCGAGCGTGCCAAGCCGAGGAAACCCGAGCTTGACCGTTACGGTATGCCTATCAAGAAGGATCTCTCAGACCCTTGGGAGGCGAGGCACGGTATCTCGCTCGCCTTAAAGGAGCTGTCTGTGAGCTTCCCTGAGCAACAACTTGTGCCGTTCGTCCACTTCTTGGTCGAGAGCGGACCTCTCAGCGATGCTAGTGCTACCGTACGTGACAGTATGGTTGAAGCTGCTGTCAGCGTCGTCACAGCACAGGGCAAGTCCTTGGTCGAGCCTTTGATGAAGCTGTGCGAGAGCACTTTGGAAAGCTCAAGCACTTCACAAGCGCAAGACTTGGTCAACGAGGCAGTTGTCATCATGTACGGTGCACTTGCTCAGCATCTGCCGGAGGGCGATTCGCGCACGCCGAAGGTTGTCCAACGCTTGCTCGC
>Ga0265797_10001567_pt1 | contig 40088 bp, 30 predicted proteins | sample P2T30metagenome_FD_192433 | JGI IMG/M metagenome (GOLD analysis project Ga0265797, IMG submission 192433) | Plant litter microbial communities from East Loma Ridge, Irvine, California - P2 T30 | ecosystem: Environmental > Terrestrial > Plant litter > Unclassified | place: USA: California...
GGGGGGAAATGCATGAAAGTGGGATGATTTGAGGGTGAAAGGCGGGCAACATGTGCATGACCTGCATGACATGCTGAATGATGAAAGACGGGAATGTGAAATGTGGGTGAGAGGAATCTTCTTGTCTCTGTGACTTACCAGCGAGTTTGGGCGCCGCTGACGGCGCATTCAAACGGTGCGTTGTTGCTTTTCGAGGACGATGTGCGACGCTTGGTGAAAGCGCAGGCAAGCTTGATAAGATCGTTGACGGTTTCTGTTGGTGGTTGAGATGTCAGGTTAGCATATGCATCTTGTCAGACTTGCAGTGGTGTCTTGGCCATGCGAGCCTGATATGTGTTTGGACTGGTTTGACAGCAACTCAATCGGGGGATCGAGCTCTCGAATCTTGGATGTTCGGAGCTGATGCCGTTCCACTCGCAGCAGTGGGATCGTCTGCGGCAGACATACACAAGCTGCAGCGGCACTTGCGATAGCTTGGGTGTTGAGTGAGCTAGGGATTATCAGGACTTACTTATCATGAGCTTACTTGCAGGCTGTTTGCTGCTTGGCAAAGACTTGATGTACGAGTAGCTCTTCTGCGCGACTTCATCAAATGCACAGTACATGTTGACGACGACTGTGGCGACGGAGTTGTAGCTTGTCGATAAGTGCATGGTACGCATCTGTAGCTTCAAAGCATTCAACGTTTTGCGATAGTATGTTTGACCCGGCAGCTTGGAGAACTCGACTGTGATAGAGTCCTGGACGTTGGTAGTCTTGCGGCGCTGCATGTCCTTGCTCAAGTCGAGCGTGGTGGTATTGATCGCATTGCCACAGTATGGGAAGTCAGTCTCTGCTGGTAGTCGATCGATTGCAGAGCCGTCAATGTCGATGTCAAAGTTTGCCCTGCTCTTGTCAGCTTTCACTTGTACACCAAATTCTGGCAGCCCGGCATGCATTGTCCGCATGAATGTCTCCGCAACATGGCGATCTGTCGTGATGATGAGAAAGTCGTCAATAAGTCTCATGAGTAAGCTGTTCTCATTGTTGACAAAGCCGAGCGCGCTTTTTTCTAGCTCAGTGTAGAAGTAGCTGCACAACAGACTGGAGAGAATTGATCCTTGGGGGATGCCTTCCTTCTGACGATAGTAGCGATTGCCGAGCTTGACAATGTTCGACTGGACGTGCTCATGCAAGAGATCCAAGATTCTTTGTCGATACTCTGGTCTTTGCACGATACCACCTTCGTAGGCAGTCCGGGTACGGCCAGCTACGGTTTCAGAGTGGATTTCAGCATCCAGGTTGAAGCCGCTGCTCTCAGTTGTGGCTTTCGTGAAGTGTTTCCATGATGGCTTAACCCCGAATCCCGGTGTCTCTTTGTTATGGCCACCGAGTAGTTTTGCTCGCGAATATCGCGTGAGATAATACTCGTTTGCCGAAAGTATGGTCTTGGCTAAGCTGAGCAATCGCTTTTGAGGAATCGTGTCAAAGCACGATCGAACGTCGACCTTTGCAAAATAGAGTGGTGATGTTATCGGCCCTCGGGCACTCAGCGATTTCCGGAAACTCTGCAGCCGCAAGAATATGTCGTCGACGGAAAACAGTGCCGAGCCAAGCATGTCTGGCCGACTGGTCTTTTCATAGTTGAGTATGCTGAAAGCAGGAGTCAGAATGCTGTTGATACTCTTTCCCAGTGCCTGTGGTCCATTCTTGTGTCGTTGCACCCGCCGTCGGAGGTTGATAATAGGCCGCATGCCCACTTCCTTCGGCAACAGTCGGACTTTGCTAACACCAAGAGCACGCTGTGCCATGGCATTGCTTAGCTCCACTGCACTGCACTCCTCGAACATCTCGAGCTTCAACGAGCTCAACGCAGGTTCGGAGAGCGACTTCCACACATCATGGCGGAAGTAGAATAGCTGGTTGCGATGCGCGCTTGACTCCGTCACGTAAAAATGACTCCAGATCAGGGGGACCAGGTACGAGTCGAACACGTAGTACAGCAGCTCAGCAAGTATGTCTTTGCGGGTCTCGAAGTCGGGCTTGGACATCTTTGACTTCTGAACGGCCTTGGGCAGAGCGAGCCATTGGATGTCATTCAAAGTAATACCTTGCACCACGTCGTGTAGACTTATTGTCTCATAGCGGCGGAGGCGGACGAAGTTGTCAATGCATCGCATGATAGCGGCAGAGTTGCGAATCTCACCTTCGTGATCGCCAAAAATTTCAAGTGGGAAGACGTTCCGGATGGCAGCTCGACAGAAAGCAGATACATTCCCCAGTGGGGCAGCCTGTCCAAAGGTACTGCGCTGGCCTGAGGTACCATGTTGCGGGCGTGGACAGTGGTAGTCAAGCAGCATCCTGTAAGAACATCTGCTCTCCCGTCTTCGCAAGCGCTCCACTAGATGAAAGCACTTTCCTCGCAGTCTGCGAGGTACCCTATCTCCAAGTAGGGCTGGCTTTCGAGGTCGATACTTGCGCTTCGTGCGTACATGTGCGATCTCCTGCTCGCGTACGGTGTAATCCATGACCTGATGCGACGTATTCCGCATGTCTGTAGATGAAGTGAAGGCATTATGAAGGTCAAATTGTCGTGGGAATATGTATTTCATGACGTGGATGGTCTCCGCTGTGTCCGTCAGGTTACGATAGCGGCGCATGACATGAGCATGGGTCATGCCGAATCGAACGTCGCCGTTGGATTTCAGAGACGGTTTGGCGTAGAGCATACGATGCCGCAAGAAGCGTATATCTGAGAGTTTGCGTTTTCCCGACAGCGCCGCATGGGTCACAGAGTTTTGTACGGGCAGATTAGCTTCCCGAGGCTCTGCTTGCTTTTTACCAGTTTTGAGATCGCAAAGAGGAATTCCACAAATCTGCCTCACATTACTGCTGCCGTGGACCGGTCGGTATAAACCGCAATTAAGGAGCATTTCACTCAGAATGCGTTCCGCTCCACGTCCCAGCAAGTCCGGCAAGCTAGACCAAGGCTGGGTGCGAAGCTCTTGGACATGCGGATTTTCTCCTTTGGCAAAGATACCGGGAAGACCAGGCACAGCTCTGGCCTCTCCACCGGTGCCAGCCGACCTCTGAAATCCGTCACAAAGAACGTGCGATGGTCGGTAGGATCCAATGTGACGACGGAACAGTGAAGAAATCACGAAGTCTACGATCTGTGGTTGATCAGCTCGATTGAAGGCGTGGTGACACGAAGGAGTCGTGTCTGGGAGGAAGGAACGTCAACGCATGGATCCTACCTCGGATTGCCGCAAGCGACATGCACTTGGGCTGATTGAAATGTCTGTCTCTGAAACCTCCTGAGTCCAGGCAGAGAGGTCTGCATCGAGTTGGTCGAGATCCTGCAAAGGGACGCTCTTCGCGGTACCAACTAGTATGCTGTCCAGAATTTCAACGACGCTCTGTTCAACCAAGACGCTCTCATCCTGCGCCGGCTGCAGACCATATCGGAGTAGTCTTCTACGACGCTTCTTTGCTGTCTTCGGCAATCGCGACGCCAGATAAGTCCTCAGACTGTGCACTCCGTCATAGTACTGCTCGAGCAGTGGCGTGACTGGAGGCTGCTGGTCTCCAGCGGTTCGTTGCCGCTTGGTCGGACCGCGAGCATTGTTTGACTTCCGCTTTCGCTTCATCCTCGATGTTGCTGTCGCTGTATCGGGTGTGCCCAGAGCGACATGCGACTAGGTCATGGTTTGTCGATCAGGGTGATGTCAAGGGGTTTCCTAGATAAGGTGTCGTCGCGCGTAGAGACGTGTTTGGTTCGCGACTCGGCTTTTGCAGCCCTTCACTTGGACAAACGCCGAAGCTTCGACTTTTGACTTCACGCTGAGTAATCCTCTCGCCACTCGCTTTCCCGAACTGGACCTTGCAAGACAACGACCACGACAGAATTACATTGGATACCGGTTCCCATTACTACGCTGAACTCGTCTGGAAGAACAGTCTCGTGATATCTCCAAAGTACGCGTCGAGGCCCACCTTGCGAAGCGAGTCCGTAGCTTCCGGTAACGTCACTATATACGTGTAGCCGAGAGAACAGGTATCGAGAACAGACGAGGCTATAAGTCCATCTCTTGGCCTTTGGAGATTTCTTCAAATTGTCCTTATGTGGAGAATACTACCATCTTCAGTCATCACCAGGCAATCCAGACTACAGCACATCAGGACCATGGCGACAGCAGCTCGAGTACATCTCACGGCCCACGAGCAGCCAGCATTCTCGTTGTCACAGCACAACACACCGGACAAGGCGAAGACGGCATCAGAGTTGCTCCAGAAGAACCACGATGACTTCCACATGTTTTTCAACAGCGATGGGTTCCACAACCATATTGCACATCACCTCTTGACCGCCTACGCTTTGGCCGCCTCCCCTGAAGAGATCCAGCAGCATTTCAAGAGCAATCAGTCTTATCAAAGGCCGCTAGGATCTTACGACCAAGGGATTGTAATAAATATGCAGGATCCCACCGAGTTCATCAAATACTTAGGTGACGAACACCAGTATAAGAATTTCCTCCAGTTCTTCAAAGGCGAGATTGACAAGATGGGTTGGGAGGCAGCGGTCAATCGCTATGTCTTCTCCGACGATGAGGTTGCCAAGAAGATGCTCCCTCTCATTTTTGCTGGCTTTTTGCATCCGCTGATCCATCTTGGGTTCGGCATCGAATTTGAACAACCGGCAATTATTGCTGAAGCTCTCGCTCAAGCGGCCATACACTCCAGTTGGATCGCCAAATTCTTCTCATCAGCTGAGCAAGCTGCAAACAAGAATAGATCAGGCCCTTCGAAGTCAATGGCGGAGCTCCTTGACGAAGTTCGCAACGACAAAGTGATCTATGATGCTCCTCGCTGGTCCGATGGCAACAAGATTCGCGACGGCATTTTGGCGCGTGCTGGGGAGCGCATGGTCAGCTACACCTCTCAGTACCACGTGAAACCCGAAGAGCTCGAAGAGAAGACCGCGGAGATGATCAACGCAGCAGCATACTTCACAGGCGGTGCTCAACGCAAACGCCACGTTGTCAAATTCGACTTCTTCTACATGCATTGTGTCAATTCTAGCATTTTCTACACCAGCTTGTTGAAGCAGAACTGGCTCAGCGAAGCGAACAAGGTCCGGATGCTGGAGTGGAAGGTATGGAACGACCTCGCCATGTATGCCTCGAGGAAAAGCCCTGAGATTCACTTGGACGAGGTCAGGAACTACAAGCCAAAGCAGCCCTCTGATTGGGACAAAGTGATCGAGAGGGTAAGAGGCATGGAGGACGATGGTCATGCGTCGAAGTTGGTCAGGGCCCTCGCTCACGGTCAGCAAGCATGTGCTTCTTACGAAGACAACCCTGAGTTCAGACTGAAGAAGGACGACTGGCTGCAATTGGCGCACATGGCGATCGATTCCGTCCAGACTGAAGGGCCTGAATGGGTCCGCTCGGCAGGATTCGATGAAGCGTGGGAGTCGGTCCCGCTTCGATCACAATTGTAAATCACGAATCACCCTTGCGGCTTTCCTCTGAGGTGCATTGTATGTAACCAAATGTCTTAGCAGACACATCGTTCAACTACCTACTGAAAAGGTGTCTCCCGCAATGCCATTTCCGTCTCTCTTGCCGCGTCATAACCGTACAGCCATGACTGCACAACGGGACACTGCCAACGACTCGGAAACTTGACATCGATCTCACCGCCCAACTTCGACAGCATCAACTCATCACGAGCCTGCTGGTCGGGCCCATTCGGCATGTGAAAGTCTTTCCGCTGAGCAAAGGTTTCCCGCACAATAGCCTCCCCTCGCTTCTTCCGCAATCGTTGAAACATATCCAAAGCCTGCGGAAGCTGGGCCTTCGACTCAAGTGCCGCGAGCACGTGGCCCAAAACAGCACCATCTTCGAGTGAACTGTTGGCGCCCTGAGCAAGGTAAGGTAGCATACTGTGAGCGCTATCGCCGATGAAGACGAAGTTGCTCTTCTCGCTCACCCAGCTATCAAGCTCCGACCGATGCATGAGCTTCCATTTATCGACAGTCTTGACGTGATCGAGAAAGCGATTGAGAACCGGATCCCACTCCTCAAAAATCGCCCTCATCTCTTCCACCGAGCCGCTTTGCCTGGCAACTCCAGCAGGCAAGTTGTCCGGAACCAGAAGGACGATATTGAGCATCGTTCCGCCTCGCACGGAGTATGCCACAACGTGCGCTTCCGGTCCGATCCAGAAGTTGCAGGACGGATTCGCCACCCAGTCGTAGAGCTCGTGATCGTCTTCCAGGTCTTCGAGCCGTAAGACGATCCTGTAAGCCAGGTCTCCGGTTGGTAAAGGCTCGTCCGAAGTCCCTTTCGCAGCGAGGAACTTCTCCCGGCTTTTAGACCACAGACCATCAGCAGCGACGATGAGATCCGATCGCAATACTTCACCGCTCTCCAGTCGAAGCAGCGGCGTATCGAAGTCAACGTCCATGACTCTCGCTCCCAAGCGTACTTGTACTCCGAGCTGCTTCGCTCGCTCGTAAAGCGCAATCTGCAAATCTACTCGGTGCAGATCCCAAAACGGCGAATCGTACTTTCGGCGCATGTCGGAATCGAATCTGTCTGTGCGTGAGAGTATCTTGCCGTCCGAGTACCTTCTCACAGCCAAGTAAGAAGGCTCGGCGGCTTTCGACTGCAATTTTTCGTAGACGCCCCATTGTGCGAAGAGCTTGCTGGCGTTGGGTGTGATCTGGAGGCCGGCGCCAATCTACGAGTGCTCTTAGTACTCCCAATGATAGTATACAATCCCAAATGATGCACGTACTTCAGCGAGCTCCTTGGCGGATTCAGTGACGAGGACATTGTGTCCTGCGAGAGAGCATGAGATGGCGGCACTTAGTCCTGCGAGGCCGGCGCCGACGATGGTAATGTCAAGTGGGGATTTCGATTTTTTGCGCTCTGCCATAGCTGTGGAGATCAGAAGTCTGTATCGCACTCGAGTTTGTGAGTTCTTAAACACATCTTATGTTGTCGTGTTGTCGATCAAGGTCGATCGAATGGGGTTGGGTGCCACTTAGGGCTTTCTCGGTCCATGTTCGCCCTTGCCGAGGTCATGCATGTAAAGTCACAGATGCGGTTGCCAAACATGGCAGTTGTGGATAGATAGCTTTGGAAAATCTAGTGACCTTCATTTAGGACGTGCAATGTTTCGAAATGTCGATTGAATAGGTCCAAGTCAAGTGGCAATGCGATCAGCTTTCGCTTGCTATGGAACCTCATTTGCTAATGCGGAAGCACTTTCTCGATACTTATATCTCAACCAGGAGGTCTCGTTACAAAGACATACTGTAGATCGGCGATGCGTACGAATGAAGCAGTATCAGGGTATCAGCAGCCCATCCGCCGATTGATTCCGTCTATCACTTCACTTCACGACGCGTCGGTGGTTTACTCTAGACTCTGCCTGGTCTCTGAATAGAGGGTAAAGCACTATTGACCCTTTTCGCTCACTCCCAATCTTGACTGCAAGTCTTCACTGCAAGCCGTCACTCCGCATGCTAGAGATAGGTATCTCGTGCTACGGGATAGAGCCGTTCCCTGTAATGCAACGCAGACGGTGAGCAATTGGAGCCAATTTACAAAGATCCGTTGTTTCCCACAAGGAGTGAAGTGAAATCGTTTTAGATGACACTCCCTCTCGGATCTGAGCCGGACGCTTTGTGCCTCAGTCTGCAATCTGCCTCCGTTTGTAAGGCCGTTTGCTGCAGGACGGGTGGTAGGAGCTTTTCTCGCATATATCTCTTCACGGCTTCCACTACTACACCCGCAACAATGCCAGTCACAAGATCGCGCGCTTTGGAAATCGCAACCACCATGGCGCCTCGCAACTCTGACCCGCAAGGTCTCGCCGAGCCTGTGATGCTCGAAAAAATCGACAAGCTCTTCGCCTGCGGCGTGGGAGAACTGGTCGACCTGCCGCAAATCGTCGTCGTCGGCGATCAATCTTCTGGCAAGAGCAGCGTGCTCGAGGGTCTGATCCAGAAGCCACTCCCTCGCGACGCCGGCCTCTGCACTCGCTTCGCCACCCAGATCGTCTTTCGCAGAGAAGCCCACCAGCAGGTCCTCGTTTCCATCATCCCCGACCGCGACGCTACAAAGGAGCACATCGACCGCGTCAAGAAATGGGGAAGATCAGTGCCGGATCTCGATTCCGATACGTTCAGCGAGATCATGAAAGAGGTAAGCGCTTCTTGCCACTGTCCGAAGTGCAGAAACTAACACTTTGCTAGGCACAAAAGGAGATGGGTTTGTCTGGAGACGACGACACCGAGCGCAGACCCACTTTCTCGAACGACGTCCTTCGCCTTGAGATCTCTGGTCCTGATCAACAGCATCTCAGTGTCATCGACGTGCCAGGAATCTTCAAGAGTACTACCGAGGGCCTGACCACCAAGGCCGACATCCAACTTGTGAGGAACATGGTGAAAGGCTACATGGACAACCCTCGTTCCATCATGCTTGCGGTGGTCCCGGCCAACGTCGATCTGGCGACACAGGAGATTCTGGAGCTCGCTACAGAGTCAGACCCTCACGGAGACCGCACTCTTGGTGTGTTGACCAAGCCAGACCTCGTCGACAAGGGTGCAGAGTCAGGCGTGCTCGACCTATTGAAAGGCCGGACTCGCCGCATGAAGCTAGAGTGGCACATCATCCGCAACCCCGGTCAGAAAGAGCTCCAGGATGCATCCATCGATCGTGGTAGCCTTGAGACGGACTTCTTCCGCTCAAGTGAGCCGTGGAGCACCGTGGACAAACAGAGAGTTGGCATCAACTCATTGAGGCTTCGTCTCAAAGAAGTTCATTCCACTCTAGTGAAGAGGGTCTTCCCCAAGGTAAGTGATCCACCCCGCTGCGGCTAACAGACATTGTGCTGACTTTTGTGCAAGGTGAAAATCGAGATCAGAAGTAGGCTGGATGCCTGCCGCAAGCAGCTGAGCGACCTGGGACCTGAACGCGACAACCAGCTCAAGCAGATGGATTACCTGACGAGAATCTCGGTCGGTTTCCAGCGACTCGTCACCCTTGCACTGAACACCACCCACGGTGCCGACGATGCGTTCGAAAACGATTGGCTCCAGCAGTCATGACTCGCATGAAGTCGTTCTCCGACGAGATGGCGAAGTACGGTGAGGCATTCGCGTTCAAGACAAAGGACGGCGACACTTCCAACAACAAGGCACCCAGATCTGGACAGGTCTTCGAATGTCGCAAGGAAGAAGATGTGGCCGAGCTCATCGAAATTCTCCACCCGCAAACAAGCATGCAGTTCCCAAAGCGTGAAGGTATCATTGATTGGATTCAGGAGATCTTCACAAGCAACCGAGGATTTGAGCTGGGCACCTTCAATGCCTCGCTCCTGGCTACCTGCATGAAGAAGCAGTGTTCGAAATGGGAGGACATCAGCATGGGCTTCATGAGCAATGTCATCGTGATGGTCCATGAGTTCATAACCTCGGCTCTGAAGGCTGTCTGCACCGATCCAAACATTCGTGAGACGCTGATCAACAGGCTTTCCGATGAACTCATCAAGCGCTACCAGAAGTCGATCGCAAACACCCAGTTCATCCTCGAGGTAGAGTGCAGTGACATGCCGATGACGCACAACCATTACTTTAACGACAATCTCCAGAAGAGGCGAGCTTGTCCATAAGCTGCAGACATCATAAGAGTCCGACTAACGTAAACACAGACGCCAAGGAAATGCTGAGGAGGACATCAAGAAGCACCAATACGCAGACCCCCGTGGAGCTGGGTTCGGCATGGTGGTCCAGGTCACTCAAGCCACTCAAGCCGCTCGCTCCATGAGCAACGACGAGTACGTCGTGCAGGAGATTCATGACATTCTGCAGGCGTATTACAAAGTCTGTCGCAAGACGTTTGTCGACAACGTCTGCAGACAGGCGGCACTTCATCACCTTCTCCTGTGCGAGGAGAGCCCGCTCAAGCTGTTCTCGCCTCTCTTCGTCAACCAGCTGTCCGTGTCCGAGCTTGAAGAACTGGCCGGTGAAGAACCTGGTGTGAGGAGGGCTCGCGTAGAGCTCAACAAGGACAGGAAGAGCTTGGTTGACGCCATGAAGATCCTGGCGAGCGCTTAAGGTGGCCAGAAGACAGGCTGCTAGAGGTTTCGAGCCGACCGCTTCGGGAGATGTGGCAGGCGCTTTTGTGAGATGGACCAGGCGTGGTTGCTTTGGCGGCGATGCGGGAGAGCTCGTCCAGTGCTTTGCTGGGTAGCATTGAAGCCTTGTAGCTACGTTGTACTATTGAAAATTCATCGTCGCCTCCGTTCGATATGTGTCTTTCTTCGTGGCCGTAACGTGTGGTGCTCTGAACAGTCTGATGCAGACCATGATGGGTGGACAACGGCATCTCTCGAAGTCTGAGAAACAGCTTTGCGGAGCGTGATCTTCATCCTCGGCCAGTGATCCTTCCCCAAGAAAGTGCCGCCAGCTGGAACGCGGTGGATGTTGGCCCGACAAGTGGCTGGGCTACAAGTTAGACGAGACGACGGCTGAGCCGACATAAAGCCTTTTTGGCGAACGAAGCTTCAGGGTTAGGGTTTGGGTTACACCTTGATTGAATAAATTCGATGGAATGCATTCAAGAAACATTCCAGATCCTCGAAAAGCTGGAGATGTCGTTCGTTTGAGCAGTGGGTTGATCGGCGATGCTACTGGGTGCATGTCGTGCATGGTGAACGATTGTTGACGCAAGTATTGATTCACTGATGCCGGGTACGGTACATTTTGTGAGCTCGAAGTCTTTGAATTTACATTGCGGTTGCCGGACTTGTGTCTACTTTCACATTCTTCACCAATGAATTCGATGATTCGAACACAATGGACATACACACAATATATGCTTATACAGTACCTATCATCTCACCAGATGATGTATCAGAGGTGGCCCTGTTGTTGCCATCACTCTTTCCGAAGAATGTACTAATACGACTACAGGTACTTTCGGCCGATGTCAGTGCGCCTGCCCCTCCTCGGCAGAGAGATCTGCCGGTTGCATTTCCCGATGAACAACTTGGACAACAACTCGGCATCATATACCACGAACGTCAGGAGGAAGCTTCAAAGGAGTATCTCATAAATCGATCAATCCCACGGCCTCTCTGCAAGGTCAACAAGAAAAATGGCAAACACTCTCGCCGACCACAACAAGATTGTCGAAGTCTCCAAGAACTTTAGAGACTACCTAATTCCTCTGGACCACCCAAGACTGCATCCCAATGATCGAGACGCGAGGACACATGGAAAGGGTGTTCTAGGCAACGAGCAGATTTTCCTAACGCCGGTGGCAAAAGGCTGGCTGGAGAACTATCAAAAGCCTTACCATGGTTTTACCGCAGATGGCAAGGTCGAGCAGGGCTTGTGGCATGCAGACCCTCAAGCAGAAGGGCCTACGGCGGAGATGGTCGACACTGCGAAGAAGCTATTGAGTGTCGCGACGGAGCAAGAAAAGAAGGGTTTCCAGTACGATGTCAATGCCAAGGAGTGGCGGAGTTGGTCGAACCCTGAGGTCGGTATCTCTCGCAGACGTAGTAACCTGAACGAAGCTAACTTATCTCAGGTCATTGTTGTGGACTCAGGAGTCCGTATCGAAGACATGCAAAAGCCTACAAGAGGGGCGGTGCACGATCTCCTCAAAGCCAGTCTCTCACCCGAAGGCTACGCTAAAGTCTGGACTGCAATGCTCACCAATGCATTCTTGGGGGAACTCACAACACTCAAGAACGTCATGAACACAGACAGCTACCACTTCTGCTTCTTCGGCGAACCAGCAGTCGACAAACCATGGGGCTTCAACGTCTTCGGTCACCACCTCTGCCTCAACGTCTTCTCTCTGAACGGTGAAGTAGTCATCGGACCGTTCTTCGTCGGCGCAGAGCCCAACATCATCGACGACGGCCCCGAAAAGGGCACCCTGATGCTCAAGAAGGAAGAAGAAGCCGGCTTGGCGTTGATGAAGAGTTTCTCGGCCGAGCAACAGCAGAAAGCAACCATTCAAGGAGACATCGACGACATCGAAGGCAACACAATGCCTGCCGGCCGTTTCAACAAAGCCGATCTTCGCGGACTCGGCGGCGCACATCAAGACAACCGAGTGATCCCATACGAAGGCCTCTGCGCGAAGGATATGTCATCTTCCCAGCGACAAGCAGTCCTCAACATCGTCGGCATCTTCAATGAAATTCTGCCCGCTGAGACCAAAAAGTTGTTCCTCAAACGTGTTGAAGCGCATCTGGATGAGACGTACTTTGCCTGGATTGGACCGGTCAATGACGAGACGCCGTTTTACTATCGAGTTCACAGTCCCGTTGTGATGGACGAGTTCGATCACCACAATGGTGTCTGGTTGGCGAATGCGTTGCCGAAGAAGTACCACATTCATACCATCCAGAGGTTGCCGAATAGGGGTGATTACGGTACTGCCTTGTATGATGAGTGGAGGCAGAAGGAAGGAATCAAGGATGGCGAGAAGCAATGAGGCGTCCAACTTAAGTCAAGATCTTGATGAGACACATAACGATGTGAGAGACATTCTAGATATTGAAGAAATAGCGTGTCCTTTTGTCGTATATACATCCGGACCAACGTGGATGGACACGATGATTAGATCGAGTCTCCTGAACAGGACTGGATCGTACAGTTACAACTTCGAATTGACTAGCTCGCATCTTCAGCAGAACCACTGCCATATTGTCCATCATACATAAGATCATGATTTATCTAGTGAAAGAAATGTTAGTTGTTTTCACTTGCATGACGTACGCAGAGGCGCGTGGCAGCACGAGCCAAGTCGATGTGCCAATCCCGAGGCGAGCTTCAACATGGCAGCTGGCTGGCTGGACCGCGCTCTGTAACCCACTCCCCCCCAGTGCCCCCCTCATACCACAACGTCTTTAACGATCTATCCTATATGTGATCCGAAGAACATCCACCATGTTCTCAGGCTCCAACTCATACTTGGGCGGCGCCAATAGTGGCCGCCCCGGCAACCTACAACCGCAGCCTACTGGATTCCAAGGCCAGCCATCGCCTTTCCAGTCGCAGCAGCCTACAGGATTCGGTCAGCAACAGCAACAACAGCCACTGCAGCAGCAATACACTGGATATCCTCCTGGTGGACTCCAGCCCCAGGCGACTGGATACCCTCTTCAGCAACAGCAACAGCAGCAGTACCAAGGTTTCCAGCAACCGCAGCAGACCGGCTTCCAGCCTCCTATTCCGCAACAGCAGCAGCCGCAGCAGACCGGATACCCTGGCCAGCAGCAACAGCACAATGGCGCGCTCCAACTAGCTCAGCCGCAGGTTCCTCAGCCTACAGGCATGACCTCCAACGACATCGCCGCCTCCTTCCGCGGCAGCGCCCAACCCTCGCCGCAGCCCAAATCTAGCGGCAGCAAGATCCCCAACATGCGCCTGAGCTTCATCACAGCCGCCGACCAGGCCAAGTTCGAGCAGTTGTTCAAGAGTGCGACAGGAAACGAGCAGGCATTGAGCGGCGACAAGGCAAGGGATCTTCTCCTTAGGAGTAAGCTGGACGGAAACGCTTTGGCCCAGATCTGGACACTCGCGGATACCACCAAGTCTGGACAGCTGCTATTCCCCGAATTTGCGTTGGCTATGTGGCTTTGCAACTTGAGCCTCACTGGCAAGAGCATGCCTGCGACCCTCCCCGAGGTGGTGCGCAATGAGGTCTCAAGCATGGTAGACATCATCTCCTTTGGAGTGCCGGACCAACAGCCGACCAGCATTGGTATTGACATCATGGGACCGCCCAAGTCTTCGACTCCGACGATCCAACAGCCACAGGCGCAAAACCCATCCGACTCCCAATTGTTGTCACAATTGACTGCGCAACCGACTGGCTACCAGTTCCCTCAGCAAACCGGCTTCCAGCAACCGCAGCAGACTGGGTTTCAAGGTGGCATGCCGCAAGCCACTGGTTACACCGGTCCTCGACCACCCATGCCTCCAATGCCGACTGGATTCAATGGGCCTCAGCAGGGCTTGTCGCCTCAACAGACTGGCTTCGGCGGAGGTCCAATGGCACAGCCGCTGAATGCGCAGCCTACCGGTCGTCCTGGACAATGGGGACTGGTGAACGCTCCGGCTTCAGGGCTCCCCAATCTCGAGGCTCTTCAGCAGCAGATGATGCCTCAGCCTGGCCGTGAAACCGGATTCAGCACACAGGGTCTGCGGGGAAATGCGACTGTCCCTTGGTCAGTCACGAAGCAGGAGAAGCAGATATACGATGATATGTTCAAAGCCTGGGATGGCTTTGGAAAGGGTTACATCAGCGGACAGCAGGCGATTGAAATTTTTGGCCAGTCAGGTATTGATAAGGGTGATTTGGAGCGCGTTTGGACGCTTTCCGATCCCAACAACAAGGGCCGCTTGAACCTCGATGAATTTGCGGTCGCCATGCACTTGATCTACCGACGACTCAACGGCTATCCTGTCCCTGCGAAGCTGCCTCCTGAGCTGATTCCGCCATCAACTCGCAACTTGGACGCTAGTATCGGCACGATGAAGAGCTTGCTCAGCGAAGACGCTCAACAGCGCAAGAGCACAGGTGCCTTCCTTCAGCCGCAGAAGACTGGTGTCAGCTACCTCAAAGGTCACTCTTTCCGCGGCAATGGTGCTGCGTCTAATGCGGGAAGGAAGGATGCCACTGTGTTCAAGAACAACGATGAAGAGGTCGGATATCGCAGCTCTGCGAGGCGTAGGGTCGGTAAAGACGGCCGTAGCCCAAGCCCTGCTATTAGCGATAACAGTGCGGACGAGTTGAGCATCGACCAATTGCGCAAGGCTATTCGCGAGAAACAAGTTCTGCTTGATGCTATGGACTTTGAAGACGAAGGTAATGCCGACGAGGAAGACGCTCTTGACCGCAAAGACAGGAAGGAAAGCGACGAGCTGTTCCGCCGTATCAGACGCTTCCAGGAGGACATTGACACCCACCCTAACTCCGCTTTCAAGACTGGCGATTCGGACGCTGAGCGCAGAAGTCTGCAAAGACAGCTGCAAGGTCTGTCAGACAAGCTTCCGGAGCTTGCAAGCCATGTGCGCAAATGCGAAAGGGCCATTGCAGATGCTCAGCTTGAGCTGTTCAGGCTGAAGGACGCCAAGTCACACCCTAGCTCTGCGCCAGCTATCATTGGCACTGGCCCAGGCGGCGAAGTGACTGAAAGCGACCGTCTCAAGGCTCGCGCAAAGGCCATGATGCAGCAGCGTACTGCTGCTTTGACCGGACGCAAGGTGGAGGCTTCCGACGACGGCAGCGGTGCTGCTTCACGGCTGAAGGACGAGCAAACCCGCGTGAACCGTGAGCGTGAAGACAACGAGCGCATGGTCCGAGATGTTGAAGAGAGTGTCACCGAGTATTCCAAGAGCTTGGACTCCACCTTGAAGCAGGGTGCTGAGAGTGCATCTGACGAACATGAGCGTAGGAGATGGGAAGACGGGCTTGGTGTTGAGGATGAGGTGAAGGACTTCATCTTCGACCTTCAACGCAGCTCGCGTGCTGCCAGAATCCGCAACGACGAAAAGTCTCGCCCCAAGGCAGCTGAGCGTGCAGAGGATAGTGGCCGCGCCAGCAGTTTCTCTCGTAACGAAAGCCCGGCTGCGTCTCGATCAAGCGCTGCTTCTCCCAAGCCAGCGGCATCCGGATCGTCGTACTCCAGCTACAAGACTGCCGAAGAGCGCGCGGCATTCATCAAGCAGCAAGCTGAAGCTCGCATGGCTGAGAGGCTTGCCGCGCTTGGACTCAAGGCACCGTCCAAGGGTGGCGAGAACGCCTCTCAGCGTGCTGAGCGCGAGCGCAAGGAACGTGATGACCGTGTTCGTCAAGCGGAGGAGGAAGATGCTCGCCGCGAGAAGGAACGTCAAGCGAGACTTCAGGGCGAGAGCATTGCTCCTCCCTCACCTGCCAGTGGCAAGGCTAAGCCTGCACCCCCTGCGCCGAGGAAGAACAAGCAAGAAGACCACTCACAGGCGGATGCGGAGACCAAGAAGGCTGAGAATGAGATCAAGGAACAGGCTATTAGGGAGCAGCAGGAGGCGATGGCCCACGAGACTCAAGACATGGAGTACGTTCGTCTTCGAACATATTATCCTGCGTGTATCATACTGACTCATTGACAGGGACGAGGAAGCAAGACAGGAGCGTGAGCTGCAGAAGCAGCGCGAAGAGCAAGAAGCTTCACTCCGCAAGCTCGAAGAAGAGGTCAAGGCTGGCAAGTTGAAGAGAGCTGAAGAGAAGCAGCGCCGTGCAGCAGCCAAGAAAGACTCATCCGAAAAGGAAGCTCGTCTTGCTGCCCAGCGCGCTGAGATCGAGGCCGCCAAAGAAAGAGAACGTCAGCTCAGAGCTCAGCTTGAGTCCATTAGCGACGACGACGACAGCAGTGATGATGATGAAGGTCCCGCACACATCACGCCTGACGACTCCACTCCCTCCGCGAGCATGGTGATTCCCACTGTCCATGAGCCGGAGCCTGAGCCAGCTGCCGTGAGCCCGCCCGCCATCAAGAGTCCGCCAGCGGAGTCCAACAACCCCTTCTGGAAGAGCATGAACCAGCAGCCTTCCGCCACCAGCTCCGTCGCATCTCCCGAGGCAAAGAAGGACTACAACCCCTTCCACGCTATGCAGGCAGCGGATAACAGCAAGACCGCCCTCCCCGAGCCTCAACCCTCTGGTCGCTCTCGCGCTAAGCCGACAGACGATGACGACTGGTCTGTCGTCGAGTCCAGTGACGACGAGGAAGAAGACGACCAGCCTTCTGGCGGTGGAAGCGCGAAGCACCTTGCTTCCATCCTCTTCGGAACTATGGCACCGCCTCGCCCAATGTCAGCAATGGAGAACAACTCAAAGCCTGACTCCCCCGCACCTGGCTCCCCACCGCCACCACCACCTATGCCATCTAGCGGTGCTCCCCCACCACCTCCAATGCCCCCAAGCGGCGGCGCTCCTCCTCCACCACCCATGCCCGCCGGCGGTGCACCTCCGCCTCCGCCGATGCCCGCCGGACCTCCTGCGGCCATGCCCAACCTCGGCGGGTTGCTCGAGCAGATCCAGATGGGCAAGGGTCTGAAGAAGACGCAGACCAAGGACAGCAGTCAGGCGGCGGTTGCGGGTCGCGTCCTGTAAAGAGAGGAAGTTCTCGTTGTAAGTGGGTATCCTGAGCTTGTAGATGTCTTTGAGAAGTGATTAATACAGTTAATTGGCAGTCTGCTTTACCATATCTCAACAAGTCACATGTCTTGCGCAATCCCAAGTCACCTTGATTCTGTTGTTGGAGCTTGTGATGCTAGTACCATCAGGCCTTCGTACAGTTACGAGGCCATGTTACCATTGAGAGTCACTGTTTTGAACGTAAAGTAAGTTTGAAGACCTGCACTTCCTCGAAGCTCTTGGTGCTAGTACCTTTGCTTCGTGTACAGGTGTATACTCGTTCACCATCAGAAGATACCTCCCCTTTTGCTGTTGATGGCTGAAGTCACGTATTGGCTTTTGTGACATCGTTTGCGCAAACACTTGATGCACGGCCGTTTTGCATGTGCATGGCACTGGCCAATCAGCTGATGGCAGGTATGAGGTTGAGGTTGCTTCTTTCCACTTCCCTCTCCTCTTCACCACTCCACCTCAGCAACGTCGAGATTTGACGACTACTAATATTGCAACCATGCGCGCCGCCTGCCTCCCTTCGACCATGGTGACGGTCACAGTCAACGGGCGAGCTCTCCGAGAGCTTCAACAAACAGACATCGTCAGCGGTGACCAGAAAGGTGCGACGGCATTCATTGAATCCGTCGACGGAGCCGATTTTGCGGTGGAAATGGACCTGGAGGCCGGTCTTGCGCACTACGATGGAAGCATTCAGCTCACGATCTACCTCGACGGCGTGTTCATGGGCGGGTCTGTTGTCGATTTGCGCAATGGCAAGCACAACACAAAAGTGTCTGGAGTTTACGAGAATTCTATTAACGGACGTGGCTCTCGGAGATTCACGTTCGCTCGCCATGAGATGAGTATGTTGAAGTGTTAACAATCTTCGGTGCTTTCATTGGGCTGATCAAGTATCCTAGCGAACAGTAAACCTGATACCTCACTGAAGAAGCAGCTCGACCATCTCGGGGAGATCACAGCTGTACTGAAGAGGTGCCGCGTGACCTCGAGCAGCAGTGAGCCAATCTATGGCCAAGAATTCAAGGGTGCAGGAGAAGATCACATTCCGAAACAAGCTCTGAAAGGCCGCTCGATCTCCAATCACGTCAAGTATGTTCGACATGTAGCAGAAAATTACTCTGATCCTGCTAACAGAGTACGACAGGATTGGAGAGCTCGAGCAAAGTGACCAAGCAGTCCTCACCTGCCAAGTCGCTCATCCCTGGAAGAAGAAGCTGCTCGGCACGTTCGTATTCAAGTATCGCTCGCACAGTATGTGTTGGAATACCTTCCTAATCTCGTCGATTTGTAGTGGGCACTGAAGAAAGCTGACGATATTTCCAGGGGATCTCCAAATCGAAGGCATTATCCCTTCCCCAGAAGGCACCGACGTCAAGCAGAACATCCCGATCAGGCAAAAGAAGCGCCAGCGGTCGGCTACAATCGTCTTGAGCAGCGATGAGGAGGAGGAAGGAGATGTGACCTTCGTCGCAACCTTTAAGCGCACGAAGACGGGTTTGTCGATCTTACCGACGATTGAGGCGAGTTGAATACAAACATGAGGTGTCAAACGGATTGGACAATGAGTCAGTATGCGCTCCCTCACTGGTTCACTCTCCTGTGAACGTTAAGGGTGTGAATAGCATGAGCACTTGTGGTAGGGGATACCACCGAGATGCGGACAAGTCTCTTCTGGATAAACTGAACCTCTCGTTGGCAGTATGGCGGGGTTTCATACTCTTGACACATAGGGTTGGGCTGTGCTGATCGCCAGCGGGAGAGCATGTTTGGGCATTCGATTTTCCACCTGGGCGTTCGCTTTGACTTGGTAATACCATTGCTCGTCTTGGAAAATACTGATGATCACCAGCGAGAGAGCGCTTTCAAGAGTTCGACCCTTCACTGGCCCACCGAACTCTCGTGCGGAAGTACCTTCAGCAACGTCTTGGGATATCCTCACGTCACCGCTGAGATACGAAACGAGTATGTGAGTGAGGTCTGGAGGCGCGTTTCCGTCACATCCAATTTGTCCAATTGGCTTCAATCGTGCGTACCTAGACATTTGCGCTGCTTGCATTCTCCTCCGTGACTGAATATTCGCTCCTTTTGATCATTTGTCTGTGCTTTTGGCAAACAAACATTACAGCACACTGTCTATATCAAACCACTACTATATACAACTCACGCTACTTGTAAGCGCCCTCCTTCTTCCAAAGCCCTCCACACAAACGAAATGGGTCCGTGTACCCTCATTTGGTCTACTGGTCATTGAAAAGATGACAGTGGCTTTCTATGGCCTGATTCTCTCTCGAGATGTCGTGCAAAAAAGCTTCAATTGATCTAGTCTTTTCCCATTCACTGGAAGCGCAGGTAGCACGAACAAACCCTTACTCCCGGGTCACCTGATGAAGTATGGTGGATATCATACATTTTGTTTTGCACATTTCGTCGATAAGAGTACATATGTCTCGACGTAATCAAACAGATCTCGCCTAGATTGTTCCACCAGTTGAAGAGGCTGGCATCTACTCTTCGCAATCTTCCTCCTCTTCCTCATCAGAAGTAGCAGCCACTGATTCACCACTCGCCACAACATTACCTTCCGCAGACGAAGCAGGCTCAGCAGGAGCGGTAGACTCGGCAGCAGCAGTCTCAGAAGCGCCCGACGAGCCAGCAGGGCAAGTAAGATCAAACAGAGGCTCCCCAAGGTCGAGACCAACAATGCCGAACGATGGGTTGGGCGCAGGCGAGCCGTTGTTGTCGCGGAGAATGTACCACCAGACATTGTACTTGTTGAACAGCTCGCAGCCGAGCTCATCCCAGTAAGTCTTGGTGTTTTCGACCGAAGCCACAGCCTGGTTTTCGGTTGGGCCAGAGACTGGCCAGCCAGCCTCGGTGATCCAGATCGGCTTGTCCTGGGACACGGCTTCGACGTTGTTGAGGGCGGACATGAAGAGAGAGTTGCCGTTGTCGATGGAGTTGTCTAGAGTGTTCTCGAAGTAAGGGAATGCTAGGACTTGTTAGTATGTTGGACGCTGTAATTAATGTTTCGGGTGAACTCACCATTGAAGCCAATCCAGTCAACAGCCTCGATCACGGCAGAGTTGCTCCCGTTGACCCAGTCGTTCCAGGTGTCGACGTGACCAACGGAGGCGGCGGAAGCAGCAGTACCGGCGATGACAGAGCGGGTACGCTGGATGTAGTCGACGAGGACGTCAGGGCCCTCTCCCAGACCACTCTCGTTCAAGATGCCCTGGACGGAAATTCTGTAGAGGTCCTCGGAACCAACCGAGATGCCGACGATCAGATCGGTAAATGCAGTGCCATACTGCTCGATGGCCGTCCGGAGAGCATCGAGCTCGTTTTGGAACACATCGCTGCTTGCCGACGCCCACAGTCCCAATAGGAGGCTAGTCTGTGTATCGATGGCGGCCTGGATGGCGGAAATAGGCGTATTCGCGGTTCCTCCCTGGATCATTGTGTACAATCTTGCGGATGAAAAGCCAGAGGTATTAGGCAGAGTCTTTGCACGGTTGAATTCGGCTTCAAAGTCGGCCTGCTGTTTGGGCGAGCCATCAGTGAAGACGTTGCCGTAGTTGAAACCCTTGGAAAGGCCTTGAGCAGTGGCGGCGCCCACGAGGGCGAGAAGAGATAAGTACTGCATGATGTGAAATGTAGAGAATGGAGAGGTGAGGAACGAGAGAGAGGGCGTAGGATCTTGAAGGTGCCTACCTATAAGTAGCCCGCCACGGTACCTGCATCGCCTTCGTAAACCTACGTTCACGCAGATCCAGGCCGTTGAGCTCCGGGATTGCCGTGCGGTACTTGATGCAGACGGACCCATCAAATAGCTACTTGGCTCCCAAAAAGGAAAGGAGATACACAGTTTAGGTACAAAGGCAGCCGCGTGTACGCGTGCCGAGTGAAGAACTACGGTCTTGGTATGACCTAATAGCCGGCAGAAGACATTCTGATAGGTCCAACGTTTGGTGAATGATCTGGAACGTATTTGGGTTGCAATAGTGTGCCGTAAATAGTAGTTCTGCGGGTGTTTTTCGTAAGATCCAGATGTCATCGCTGGTTGATCTGCAACTTGGCACCGATCTCGTCAGTACGAAAGCTCTCCGTTTCGTGAGACCAGACAGCTCCAAGAGTCGTGTTGTCATTTCCATGAGTGATGGTCATAACAGCCTGCCTGGCATCTTCTTCAGTCTCATATGAGGCCGCGTATTGATGTAGTTTGGTGCCCTTGATGGATGGCAAGATGGACGATAGAGGAGGAAGAAGAGGAAAACAACCGCCAGTTCCCTCAAAATGCGGAGAAGTCAAAATCCAATCGACGAAGATCTGAAACATTTCCATCACACGTGACTAACAACCTAAACCTCTGATCACTGGTCACGATAACGACAACAAAAATTACTAGCCAACAAACATCTAAATGAACACATACACACACGGTATAGCCAGACCGGACTCCAGCCAACGGAAAGATAAAGAAATCGCAAGCCAAAAGAAACGAATCCTGAAAATCGGAAATCGGAAAAATGTCGACCACCACGACCAAAAAAACACCAAACTACTATACAACCCTCTCCCTCAGCGCCCGAAAATACGATCCGACCCTCACCCCAGCAGAAGTGAAAGCAGCCTACAAACGAGCACTACTCCAACATCACCCGGACAAGAAAGCATCATCATCATCAACGCCACCGTCACAGTCAAAAAACAACATCACAGTAGATGCCATAGCCCTAGCCTACAAGATCCTCTCCTCCCCAGCTCTGAAAGCAGAATACGACTTGCACCTCCAACAGACTTCGCGATCACGCAACAACAATAACACGTCAAATCCAGATTCGGAAGACGACGAAGAAGCCGACGAGATCTTCCGCACAGGACTCGAGACTGTCGATCTGGACGATCTGGAATTCGTCGAGGACAGCAAGGCCGATTGGGAGACATGGACTCGAAGCTGTAGGTGCGGCGACGACGGGGGGTTTGTGGTGACTGAAAGGGAATTGGAAGCGAACGCGGAGGATGGAGAGGTGATTGTGGGGTGTAGGGGGTGTAGTTTGTGGTTGAGGGTTTTGTTTGGGGTTGAAGGGTGATTTGGTGATAATGGACGATGGCGATGATGTTATGAAGGCATGAAGTGGCTTGTGGTACTGGACTGATGGCTGGAAGGCTGCTGTAAGCAACAATTTCACTAAGAGGCGTACACACGTGCAAGTATTGCCTGTGTGCGGGGGATTGGTAGCAATGGGATCATGTTACCATGCGTTCAGATGCTCCATCAATTATTAGGGTCTGCTAGACTAAGGCTGATTTACTATGGGTATCTAAGAGTTGTTTACCGCAAGCTGTTCGCAAAGAAAGGGATAGATTCAAGAAAGTCGCCTTCGTAGTGCGAAAGAGGGCCGGAACCAGGCATCCATCAATGCCATAAACCCAGCGTAGATCAGTTCATCATGAGTGAGAATCGTGACAAGGAGAAAACAAGAAAAACAACACCCCCCTACTCAACCCACCCTCGACTCAGGCGCCGGCGGCGCCCCATGCCCGCCCGCACTCGCCTCCTCACCACTGACAGTATTGCTCCCACCTCCATGCTCACCCCCACGTCCATCCCTCCCGTGCGGATCCAGCCCATAATTCCGCTTGAGCTTCCCCCACTTAGCCTGCTCCATTTGCTTGCGATCCTTAGCATACTGCCCAAACACATTCCTCTCATGGGCTGGCGCATCCTCATTCTGGTACTCGGCCTCGAGCTCATCCAGCTCGCTCTCGTCGGAACTAGAAATCGAGCCCGAGCGGCTGCCCTGGCGGTAGATGATGTGGTCGCCCTCGCGCTTCTTGCGCTCGCGCTGCTCGCTCTTCATCTTGTTCATCTTCTCCGCGTCGCCGTTGCAGTCGAGCGTCAGGATGTGCAGGCCGGGAAGATTAGCGGAGATGTAGGCTTTGAGCAAAGGCAGGAGCTCGGCGTTGGGTCTGTAAGTGCCGGAGTCGTTGTCGATGATGAGCTCGTAGTGGCTGGGATCTTTCGGAGGGTCTTGTTTGGGAGGGCCACCGTCAATTTCTTCGGCCGGGTGGGATGGGTTGTCGTCGTGAGGAGGAGGGTGGGATTGGGTGGAGCTCTCTGTTGGCTCTGGGGGTGGCGGGCGTCTGGGGTGCTTCAAGCGACGGATGAAGAATTCGCCCGAAAAGGCGATGTACATTGAGACGTCGCTGTGCATGGTGTGTTTGCTCAACATATCGATGCCGAACTCCTTGCCGGTTTCGGTGAAGCGAAAGAGGGCGTCCAGGGTGAGGACGTACGTGAATATGCGCGCGCCTTGGTCGTAGTGTACGAGTTCGAGGAAATGCTTGGTGACGGCCATCCCTGGGTTCTCGCCGAAGCAACCGTAAATGGTCGATTTGTCGAAATTGTACACGCGGGCGTGTTGGTGGTGAAGCGCCTTGGACAGGACGAAGCCCTGCAAGCCAGAGTTGGTGAACATGCGCTTCGCCCAGGGCTTGAACTCGACGTATCTGTGGTAGAGCTCGGGTGGTACAGGTCCCCGGAGTTGGAGCTGGTTGGCCTGGAAGTCGTAAGGTCTAGCCTGTCGCTTTTGGCCTTGCTTCTCTTGCGCCTGATCGCTGCCACCCGCAGCACCCGACCCGTCGCCCACAGTACCACCCTCTTCTTCGGAAGGGTTGTGCGTGTTCGCAATCCGTCCGAGCAGCGGACTGTAATGCCTCGTCCACCATTGAGGTCCGAGCGTGTACATCCTGCCATTCTGACCGTCCTCAGGAGTCTTCTCCAACACTGTCATGCTCACGAAGATGTCGCCGTGCATGTGTTTAGCCATCCTGAAGCAAGTCGCAACAGCGCGAACCACGTATGCGCGCTTGCTGCCTGCTTTCTTCTCAATGTGGAACCGCTGCTGATCGTAACCAGCCCAGCCTTGAAGGGCGGGCACATGTATGTGCACATTGCCGAGTCTGTCGTCCTTGTTCGCCGGGTCCTCATCGTATACTCGCAGCTTAAGCTTGAATCCATCCGCAGGCGCGTTGGCAACGATCCATTCTGAATTCCACTCCGGGTCCGTATTACGCCTAATAGTAGGAGTGCGGTACTGCAAAGGAGGGTCCTCCTTGTGTCGCATAGGTCCCTCGGCCTTGCACTCGGCCAGCACGTATGGATCCGAAGACAGCGAGTTGATATCGGCCATGGGCAGGTTGGTAGCCCTATGGAAGGTCATCTTAACCGTGTAGCCGCCCGGGCGGTAGGGTATAGGCGTGCTGTCATAGCCGCCCGCGGGCTGGTCGTTGTCTTTCTTCTCGCCCTCGTTGGCGTGGTCATCCTGCTTCTTCTCGGCGTCTCTGGGGCCCGGGCGAGCTCTGCCAGCTTCTTGCGCTTGTCGCTTCTCCTCCGTGATGTCGAGAGGTTGAATCGTCTGGCCCGCGACACCGTTCTGCGCGACTCCTCCGCCAGCCGTGGTCCCTGCGTCGGTTTTCTCCATGCTCTTCACGTTCCGCTGCCTCGCGGGTCGTTCGGATAAGGTATTTCAGGTAGGTACTGTAACATGCGCAGGTAGTACGTTCGCTGCAAGCTGATCACATGCAAGGCCCAACCTTCCGTCGACGATACCGAGATTCCTACCTGCTTGCGAATAGTACAAACACAACAATAATAAAATTATACAAACCGGTAGAGCTCAGGAAGTGGGCGAGTGAGGCAGATAAGCCACTGGTACGCCGGCCAGCATACCGTAAGCGAGGGGGGCTGGCGAGCAAGCTGGCGCATGCATGCGTACGCACGCCTTTCTCGTAGGCGACGAGGATGGATCGGACGGAAGCAAACCTTAGCAATCAGCTCGCACTTGGACACTTGGGCCGGCGCCAAGCCACCGCCTTAAAACGCTTAGCATTGCTTGTCTTGTGATAAAAACAGGATTCGGGGCAAAGATTGACATCACTTTTCGGCAACAAGGGCCCTTGGTGCGACCGTGTGAGCTGCGTATCTGCAGCGTGTCGTGCGTATCTCGCTCTCTGCAGCTCAGGCCAAGCTAACCCAGCCGTATCCTCCGTCTGAGGGTGCGTGCGGTGTCGCAGAAAACCGTGCCAGCCCTGTCCAGCCTTGTGATAAGGCAGAATCGAGGAGATGGCGTCAAACTCTCTTGTGCTGGTTGTGATAGGCGATCTCTGATGGAGACGACCCCGAATCCCCACTGTCAATCCACTTTGGAGATGAGAAGAGTCAGAAACCAAGTCCAAGAGACACACCGGCTCCTCTTGGCAGGGCTGGTGCATCTGTTGGTTTTGCTTCACGGCACCGCCTACCCACCTTGGCTCTCAGCTTGGCATATGGTAGAGGCGTACGGACGAAGGTAGAGTTTACACGCCAAGCTGGTAGAGTGATACAACAGGGAGTAGCAGCGGCGGCATTATATCGACATGTGGTCGATATCACGTAAGTAGTGGGCAGCGTTGCTGGCCGATCCTCGGGCAGGGGAGATGTCGCAGGGGAGAAAATGCCAATCCCGACGATGATGGTGCTACGAGGTATTGTGATTGTGTAACGCGATCAGTTCGATGGATTTCAATGACACCGCGCTCGCATGCAAAGAAAAATCCAAGCCACTCAGGTATCTCAATCCAATGCTACAGTACATAACTCGAACGCCGTCTGCGCCTGGTGGGCGGTCAGCGCCTCAAAAATCGTCGTCGCCCATGTCGAATTCGTCTTCGCCGGCCTCGATGAAGACAAGGCGAGTTCCTTCCGCTGCCGTTTGCCAGATCTGGGAGGTAATTGTCAGTAACGCAAACACATTGGACCATCATCACACGGAAAAGACTTACGTCCAACTGGGCGTACTCGTCCAAGCAAGCCTCCAGCTGCTGAGCAGTGAAGCCTTTTGCGAGAACTCTCTCCCTGACTCTGCGCATGTCCAACTCGCCCTGGCCCTCGCCGGTAGCGGCAGCACCACTGTCGCGCATTCCGCGGATCAAGTTGAAAATCTTTGTGCTAGGTGACTGATCGCCGCGGCGGTCACGGTTATCTTCGTACAAACTGGCCTTGCTGACCTCGATCAATCGGAGTGCCTCGTCTACATCATCACTAATGACCTCGTTGGCGAAGCGCAGACGTGCGAGTGCCTGCGACAGACGCAGGATACCGAGCAGTGTACGCGGCGATGTGTGTGTGAAGGTCTTCTTGCCAGCCTCATCACGCTTCTGTTGTTGGCGTAGGCGAACGTAGGCTCCGACGAGATAGTCTGAAATTGTTTTGGGGACGATGGGTCGGTAGGTACGCGCGCGTGCAACCCACTGCCTCACCTCATTGGGGGAGAAGATGATTCCACCGCCTTGAGGCTCGGGGTGGGCGTTGTGAATGTGGACGTAAGTGACGTGACGAGCAAGCTCTTCGTCCGTGTCCCTGGAAGGAGTGTCCAGGATGAGGAAGAGCACGTCGAATCTACTGAGCAGGGCGGCGGGCAGGTTGATGTTCTCAACAGGCGAAATGCGAGGGTTGTAGCGGCCATACAGCGGGTTAGCTGCTGCAAGGATAGAAGTTCTGGCGTTCAACGTGGTCGTGATGCCGGCCTTGGCAATCGAGATGGTCTGCTGTTCCATAACCTCGTGAATGGCTGTGCGGTCACTGTCGTCCATCTTGTCGAACTCATCAATGCAGCAAGTACCGTTGTCAGCAAGCACCAACGCACCGCCTTCGAGAATCATCTCGTCTGTGACCGGATCTCTCATGACAGCGGCGGTGAGACCAACACCACTGCTACCACGACCAGTAGTGTACACGCCGCGAGGAGCAACCTTGGTGATGTATTTCAACAGTTGCGATTTGGCAACACCAGGGTCACCCATCAGGCAGACGTTGATGTCGCCACGAATCTTCATACCATCACCCATCTCCTTGGAGACACCACCAATCAACTGCAGAAGCAGTGCCTTCTTGACGTCCAGGTGACCGAAAATTTCCGGGGCAATAGATCGACTGAGGTATTCGTATAGCTGACCTGACTGTTCTAGCTCGGTCATGCGTTGAATTGTCGACGGTGCCAGAGCCATGTCATCGTAAGCCTGCTTGTGCTGGTGGACGTACTGAGCTTCGAGGTAAGTGTCCGTGAGGAGGCCTGCCTTGATCGCCTTGAATCCTGTGTAAGGTATAGGCAGGAAGATGCCAGCAATATCGACCACATCTCCAGGGTTGACTTGTCGGCAAAGCTCACCATGGCACTGAATTGTAAGTTGACGCGGGATGTGTCCAACTGGGACCTGGTCGGCCATTTCCTGGATCTTGATCTCCTGGAAGGGAAGGAACCTCGACGCGCGAGTTGACAGGAAGAGCTGTCCCTTTGCATTGTTCGACTGGCAAGCGTCCGATGAACACTCTACCAGGGGTGTGAAGTTTTGAGTTGTGACGGGTTGGAAGATCTCGTGACCACAGCGATCGCAAGAGTAGGCGTTGACCTGCACCGAGGGTTTGACATCGGAGACTCTTGTCGCAATACCGCGAACCGTGATCAAATGACCAAGATGGTCACCTTTGACGTTGCGGACCGCAAGAGCTTTTTTGCTGACTTCGCTGCTTGAGCCTGAGGGTGTGATTGGCTTAAAGTTCAATGTGTATCTCCGTGTCAATGCTCGAGGGAAGACGGATTCTGCCGCCGCCTGTTCGTTTCCGCTGGCCTCCAGCTGTTGCATGACAGTCTCGTTGTATTTGGCGCGCTGTGTCATGATGATGTCTAGCACGTCCTCCTTGAACGATGTCTCCTGTACCGGTCGTGGGAGGACGCTGTCGACTGCGCGAGAGAAGATCTCGATATAGTGATGGGCGTTTTTCTCAATTGAAGCGACCAGTTGTAATTGAGAGTCCTCGGGCAGCGTGTTTTCGTACTCCTGGATGTCGTCCAAGCTGATCAACACTTGATTTGTCTTCCTGTCTGCGACATCTTGCAAGATGTCCATGTACTTTTGCTTGCTTCTCCTTGCATTGCGCGCACCATTCGCGTCGTCCATGAAGTCGTACTCATCGCTCGCATCGTCGCCGTTCAGGTTGAGGTCTTCCAGAGCGTCCTCTGCTTCGGTGGAGGAAGATTTGAAGTTGCGCAAGAAATCCTCGAAAAGTTTCTGCTGCTCGGAGTAGTCCACCAGGAATCTGGTTTGGAGGAGCGCCATGGTCGTAATTGTTTGTGAGTGTGTAGCAGCAAGATGCGTTTGAGCTGTCGCAGTCGCATCCCAACTTTGGCTGGCGGGAAACACTACAACACTAAAGACGCGGTTGCAATGGGAAACGCGTGACGCGAGGCGGCAGTTGCCGTAGCTAGTCCGGTTTTAGATGCACCTCACTTCTTGAGGTCTGCTCTTCGACATCTTCTCTTCCATGTATTCTTCAATTGCTTCTCCACCTTGATCTTCATTTTGACATTCATCACGTTGATTTTTAGAAATTTCTCAGGCTTTTACCTGGTATACCGAAGCTTGCGATATGAGGACGCAAGGCACTCCGATTTACGACATGTGTAACGTAGGTAGGTAGGGTTTCTAAGCTATCAGGTACTGTATCTTTGAAGAACAAAGCACCCGGCTGGCGCTCTTCTCTTCGGTAGGTAGCCATGTATGGTCGGTCCCTTTTTCCCAGTGATCATCGACAGAAAGTGGTGGCCTTTTTCACTGAGTTCGAGGACATCGAAGCGTGCATCTAGGGAGGTACGAAACACACATACAGCAAAATAGAACAAGCCCCTTTGGTCACGCCACCCACATTCCAGCTCAAACATAATCGCGAGTACGTCGCGACATCTACTCTTTAAACTTGGGAGGCTACCTGTTCCTCTGCTCCAGGTACATGTAGTTACTGACCCTTTGAGCAAAACCAACACATCCCACCGGGCAATCATCAATACGCATGCAACCTGCGTACGATCACAAGCCAATGCCGATATAACACAATGGGCCTCCTGTCGAAGACACGATCCTGCCGTGAATTCGTCCCCAAATTCTACCGTCTCACAGCCTGGGCAGCGATCTGCATAACACTATTCTTCATCTTCGAAGCAGCACACGAGCTAGCGCGACCAACGACTACCACAACACCAACACCACCCTCCTTACACAACAGTCAATCCGAAACATACGCCGCCCGCCTCCGCCTTCTAGCCGCCAAACTCCCATGGCCCTCTCAAGAGCCCGATCCTCTCTACACCTACAAATCTCTCGGCTCCGAAGGCGAGCAATTCCCATCGCCGGAGCGGGCGAGAATAGGGAAATGCACTCTCCTCTTCGGCAATCACGAGTACGCATACCACGCGGCTCTCGACACGCACGTCAAGCACAACCAGCTACACCACTACCCGGCCTATATCCTTGACCGCTCCATCCAGGACGACATGTGGTCGAAGCAAGCCGCCATCCTCGAGGTCCTGCTGCTCGAGATGGAGAAGCCGGCCAAGGACCGCTTGCAGTGGGTTGCGTGGTTCGACGCGGATACTATGAACATTAACCCGCTGGTCCCGCTGGAAACGTTCCTGCCGCCGCCGGATATGACGGGGGTGCACGCCCTGTTCGCGCGTGATTGGAATGGGCTGAATGCTGGGACTTTCATGCTGCGGGTCTCGAGCTGGAGCATTGAAGTCATGTCGGCGGTGCTGGCGTATAGGGTCTTCAATCCAGACACCGAATTGCCGTGGGGTGAGCAGACGGCGATGAAGAATTTGCTGGGCGAGGAAGACTTCATCAAGGGCGCCGTGTATGTGCCGGCGCGGTGGTTCAACGCTTACCCTGATGGCGATCCACCTTACAAGGCTCAGCCGGGGGATATGGGGTTGCATTTTGCGGGTGTGACGAATAAAGGTGTTGTGATGGAGGAGTGGTTGTATAAGTTGGAGAAGGACAGGGCGGAGTGGCAGGTGCCGCTTGATCGGAGTAATCTGACGAGTCAGGTCAAATGGTTTTGGGACGGGGTGAGGATGAAGTTGCATGGGGAGTGATGAGGGTGTTGAGAGTGAGTTTGCTCGCTGTTTTCTGTTTGCGCATGAACGTGCGATAGAGGATATATTAATTACGTGTGTGTGACAGCCACATCATTGCCTGTGTAGGGCGGCGACCACGGCGACCCGATTGGAATCGGCTCTTCAAAGCAGCTTCTTCAGCTCATTAGAGCAGCTTCTCAAACTCATCATGGCAGCTGGAGCTCATTTGACTCTTCCAAGCCGCTCATCGAACCAACTCCTTCAACCCACCTGCCTCCTCATCCCACTCAGCCCCATAAGTATCCTTCAGCAACGCCGTAACCGCTTCCCCACCCCCAGTGGTGTCCTTCAACCATCCTTCCATAGAATAAACATCATCCGTGCACAACTCAGCAGCAGCCTTCCACTCCACGGCTTCCCTCCCCTTCCTCTCCAACTCCGTCGGATCATTCTCGCTATAAGTAGCGAGCTCGCGACGGAGACCTTCAATCTCACCCTCGAGCAGTCTCTTCGAACCGAGCATCTGCTCGCGTGTCTCACCACTCTCGTCGAGCATCTCCTCGTCTTCCTTGCGTTGCGCTTCGCCTTCGGCGATCTTCGCTTTCAGCTCATTGTCGGTGGCGAGCGCTTTCTCGTAAGCGCTCTGGGCGCCTTCGAGGGATTTTTGGAGCGCGATTTTGTCGTCGGAGATGAAGGACCAGTACCAGTTGCCAGAGCCGATCTTTTCAGCGCGGATGCGGCTTTCGTCTTGGAGGGCTTGGACGTAGTCTGGTGTGATGTTAGCGGGTGTGCGTGATTGGTGGCAACAAGGCATGAGGGCGATGTGATGCGGTGGCGGTTGTCTGTGGTGTACCTTTCACTTGCATGCCGTTGATCTGCGCGACGGACGGGAGGTGTTTCTCAAGGTCTTTGATGGTGTGGCACACGCGGGACTTTTGGATATAGGTGAGAGCTGCTGCCAGCTTCGCTGGGGTGCAGTTCGTCTTGGGAGCCTGCGCGGTGTGTTAGATGGGCGGTGGGAATGGATGTGAGGCCGCGTACCATCGTGGCGGCTTGTATTTAGATGCAATTGGCTGGTGATGTGATGTGGTGGTGATGAGGCTGGTCAGTCTGTAATTTGGCTCACGGAACAGTGAGATCGAAAGATGGTTTAGGCTGCTGCTGGCTGGCGACAAGAGGCTGCTGGATCGCACCTGCTCTGCTCAGCGTGTGCCACGAAGCTCTACTGGTGGACGATTGAACCAACATTCTTCGTATGAGCGCATTTGGAATGAATTGATGTCTTACGAGGCGAATCAACGATGGGTGCTCCATCTCATGAGCGCCCGCTCGAGGAGACGATGCCGCAAAGTATTCCCATATTTGATAGATGCCATATTTGATAGATGCCCTGGCTCCCGGTTACCTCACCTCACCTCATATCGCAAATGGTGCGCAATGCAGTGCAGCAAAGCGTAGCCCTGTGACTGTATCCAAACTGGGTATCGGCGGTTGCAAGCACATGTAGCACGATGCCGTACAGGTATGCATGCGCATCCTTGATCGACGACCTTAACCTCAACCTGACCAGATGTGAGCTTTGCGAGTAACGGGCAAGATCGCTTGATCCACCTACACGCAGATGGCTGACGGGAGGGAGCCAGGCAGCCTCGAGACGGCACGATAATACAGGAAAGTTGAGCAGGCGGAACGAGATATCTTCTCCAGGCCGTTTGATCCGAGGACCAAAAAGCGAACTGATGAAAACTAGATGCCGAAGCAACGACAGAATCGAATGATGAAGATCAAAAATTGTGAAATTGAATTGGCCGAAACCAACTCACGATGGAATCTCGCCGCGCTGTGCAATGCAGGATATCCCATCGGTCTAAGGCGCCTTCGTGATCGCACCCGACATTTCAAGGTAAGTATAAAGAAGAAAGATCTATTTTGAGAGTCGAAAATCGTGATTCGAATATATACTTTTGGAACGACGGGAGCGGAACGGTTTGAACCGCTGCTTGGCGGTGGACTGAGGCTGCAATCAGGTGCAGGTCGCCGTCTCCGATGAAGAACGATGTTGGACCATCAGACGCCCAGCAAGGCAATCCCACCTCGTTCGCTTGTGTGACTTCGGTCATAGCGAAGTTCAACTTCGCTATAACTTTTTCCAGAGCGCACGGGATTGAGGTCGCTACCCGAGTATGTAGTCAGGACCTGAGGTACAGGTTCAATCTCGATGTTATGTTTTGAAAAGGCCATTGATCACTGAACCATAGTATTGTATGCCCCCGCTCCTCTCACCGTTCAAGATTTTCGACTCTCAAAATAGATCTTTCTTCCTTATACTTATCCTTACTGGTCGATTCTGTACTACTATGGATAATCACTACAGGCCATAGCTGAACGCACACGATTCGTCAGATACCGACAGCGTCAAGCTCACAAGAACGCCTTGGAATTCTCGCCCTCGCCTCTCCCTAGAGTGGGCTAGCCTTTTGCAAGTACGAGAAGGCCAGGTTGCCTACTCGGATCATGTGGAAGGTCGTTGGTCCAAAGGGGACCAACGACGACCATGAAGAGCATTAATCCTTGGTCCTGACATCTTTGCTAGCTCCAGTGATGTTGTGGCCTTCATTGTACATGTTCAATTTATTCAATCGCTAGCAGAAATGGAGATGCCCATCAGCAATAGGGATTGTCAATTTGATGGATTCAGCACAGACCAAGCGGAAGTGAAGAAGTGAATGCCTTTGTTGTGCCGCTGGTTTTCGTTTGCACAGTGATTGCGATAGTAATCTTGAAACTTCACCTGTTTAGCTTTTTAGCCTCGTGCTTTTCGCTGCTACACCAGACACCTAAGGTCCCGAACAGCAACCAACTCAATATAGTCAACATGAATCCCTCGGTCGACAGTCAAATCGGTCCATTGGAGAGCGGCGGCCATCCTCCGGTTTACGGCAGAAAGAGAAAGACGACGACTCGCAGCACAAAGAAGGAAAGTACACGATCCGGTGGCGTGGCCGCGCCGATGAACCCAGATGTCGATTTGGCGAGCAGCACGAATGCACCCTCAAGCTATACGATCGGCAACCTTGACGAAAAGACAGAACTCGGCAAGATTTTTGCAACGCAAGCACGCAGCCAAGTCTTGAGCATCAGGACTGCCAAGAGTGACAACTTCACCAAAGGTGAAGACGAGAGACACCGAGGCAGCAGCGACACCTCCGCCACAGGCGATCGACCCTCGCACACAAGCCATGGGAACCAGATGAGCGGCGACAAGCACGAGGATGACCAGTCCCAAAATGACGATTCTCAACACATCCCTGGTGATGGAAGTGACGACGATGACCAAGGTCGCGACAGCAGCATCGACGAGCACAACATCGGCCAGCTCGAGGACGATACTGTTCAGCATGCGATCGACGACGAGAGTGCTAGCAGTTATCAAGGTGATCAGGAACCAGTACAACGATATGGTGCAGAGTCGCGCTTATACCATGCGTATTACGACGAGGTAGGTGCTTCGACTTACCATCCCTCCCTTTAAACCTCCAGCTAACAACTCCAGCTCATACGAGCCCGCCTTCGAGGCCATTACACGTGGTGCCGTCAGCATTGCATGAACTTACTCCTCGAACCTCGGATTCCACTCTGGACTCGCATCCAAACCCTGCAGCTACTTTCTACGCTCAATCACCCCGCAGGCGCGGAGCAATGTCTCAATGAGGCAGATCAGATCATCGACATGCTCAATCCGGAGCAACTCCAGACCAGACTCCTCCGAGAAGACAATAGAAAGATGAAAGCCAACATGATGGCCTGGCGCGTGGAGCACAATCTCGTCGGCCAGGATGTCGAGAGCAGGAACAATCGCGGCGAACTCCCTGCTGATGAGCCCGTCAAGCCAGAAGTTGAGGCGGAGTCGGCTGGTGCCACTGACAAGGCAACGGCAACTTCGGAGACGGGCTGAGAGTGTTACCGGATACTTGTGTGGATTGGAAGAAGACTGAAGCCGAGCGATACTTCCCAGCCATTGTCCTTGATAAGAAGCGATGGGGTGGATGATGGCGACAGTCTACTAGGCGGGCGGCGGGTGAGGTGAGGTGGAAAGGCAATCTAACGGCAGCGTTTCGTGTCCGGCAGGCTGGCGCGGTTCACTAAGCTTGATCAACACTGACATGGCCGCGATTGTTTCCATGAAGGAAGGAAGAGAAACGAGGTACCGTGGCAGATTGTTGTTATTCAGTGTCGATATCCTAGGTATACGCCTCAAGATCGCATGGTCTGTGCACAAGTCGGATTCTGATTAGGGTTGGAATTGGGTTGTACTGAGCTGGATCGTAGCAGTGGAGACGGCTGTAGGACAATTACAACAGACACACACACATATACAAACACAACGAACACACACAAGTAGTAAATTTGTCCTTCAATAATGTATTTACAGGTATCACAGTTTGGCCTCCAACATCACGTATGCCAAAAAAGGGAGCGCTCGCGAGATTCAACTATCGAACAAGCTTACTGCCTCTCCATGGAGTTGAGGACAGCGCGAGTGAACTCCTGGGTGGTGGCGTTGCCGCCCATGTCGCGAGTCCTGTGGGTGCCCTCAGCGATAACGTCGTAGACAGCCTTGGAGATACGGTTGGCGTGGTCGTCAAGACCAAGGTGACGCAGCATCATGCTGCCGGAGAGGATGAGAGCGGTGGGGTTGGCCTGGTCCTTGCCCTTGATGTCAAGACCGACGTGACGGCAGCCGGGCTCGAAGACGGCAACCTCACGACCCATGTTGCAACCGGGAACGATACCGGGGCCGCCGACGAGACCAGCGCCGATGTTGGAGAGAATGCCACCGTAAAGGTTGGGCATGACCATGACGTCGAACTGCTGGGGACGGCTGACACACTGCATGCTGGCGTTGTCGACAATCATGTCGTCGGTCTCGATGGTGGGGTACTCCTCACCAACCTTCTTGACGGTGTTGCGGAAGAGACCGTCGGCGAGCTTCATGATGTTGGCCTTGTGGATGCAGGTAACCTTGCGGCGGTTGTTGGCCAGGGCGAAGGAGAAGGCGAACTTGGCGATGCGCTCGGACTTGGCGCGGGTGATGATCTTGAGCGACTCGACGACGCCGGGGACGGACTGGTGCTCGAGGCCAGAGTACTCGCCCTCGGTGTTCTCACGGATAATGCAGAGGTCGACGTTCTTGTGGCGGGTCTCGTAGCCGGGGATGTTCTTGATCAGGACAATGGAGGCGTAAATGTCGAGTTCCTGACGGAGGGCGACGTTGAAAGACTGGTGGCCGGAGCGCTCGACGGGAGTGTGAAGGATACCCTTGAGACCCAGCTTGTTGCGCTTCAGCGAGGCGATCGACTCGCGGAAGAGCTCCTCAGAGTGCTTGCCGCCCGATTCCATGCCGGAGACATCGACCTGCTCCCACTCGATAGGGACATTGTCGGCCTTGAAGATGGTCTTGACCGACTCCGAAACCTCCGCACCGATACCGTCACCTGTGATCGTGAAGCCTTAGCCAGTGTCCCTGCCTGTAGATTGGCCCTGCTTTTTGCGCGTCGCATACCTGGAATAAGGGTGACTGTGTACTTGCCACCGAACTTGGTCGGCTTGAAGATGTCGGTGTTGGTGGTGGCGTAGCCTGGATTGCGGGTCAATTGGAGCGTTCTCTCATGCACGTAGGAGGGTTGGGTCGGGCGTACTGCGCGCGGCGATCGAAGGGTTTGCAACGGAGGAGCGCAGAAGGGCCTGCGCGCGGTGGTGTCAGCGGTGGGATGCAGCGAGAGAGATGTGGTCAGATTGTAATTACCGAAGCGGCGCGCGAGGAGGGTCTGCACAGCATGGTGGGATATGTGAGGGAGGTTCGGGTGAATATATGAGTAGTGAGGATGGGCAACAACAGCAAGCAAGCTCGAGTGGTCGCAAGCTTCAACACAAGGCGCGCAAAGAAGCCAGCAGCGAAAGTCGGGATCGGTCGGAAGGGCGGCTCAAGTTCATCCCGACCTCATCTCTTCACACCCGCCGCCTGCATCTGCCGATGTGCATACAGTATGCATGTATCACATCCACCACCTCACCTCACTTCACTTCACTTCACTTCATCTCATCACTGATCGTACAGTGTTAGCTTGACAACAACAACATCATTAATCTCGCATCGTCTGATCATACCCATTGACCTCCAGTATACCGCTCTCATTGGAACCACGCCAAGGATTCACTGTCGGAGGCGACTTGGCCTCCGTTTCATATTTTTGGCAGACATGACCTCCGTCGTGCCTGGAAGATGTTGTCGTCAGGCTACTCAATCGCAGTATCTCGCAATATCAGAAGGAAGCCAGGTCGAAATCCGCAACAACGAAAAATCCTATTGACACCAGAATCCGGTCTAGCCTGACCATAGGTCTTGACCCATAAGATGATCTCGACAATGCCCATTGTGCCATCTGCCACATGGAAATCAGAAATGCAAGTCTAGACGCAGATGCTGCAACTCCTCTGGGTGGGTTCCAAGGCCATGCGATCAACAACACCATGTGGAAATTTACATGGCAATCATTCTCAACAACTAGGCTTCCGCCACTGTACCCCTCGACCATTCTCTCCATTATCGCTTGCCAGATTATCCGCCACGTGTGCGAGAACTTCCATTCACTACTTCTCACACTCATCTCATATCTTCAGAGTGAATCTCTCGCTTCTCATCCCAATGTGGTCCTCAATAGGACTTTCATTGTCGACCTGGGACGGATTCAGGTATCCTATTGGCCTATTGATCATGGTCTATAACCGTCCCAAGGCTTTTCATTGACCTGTATTCATTATTGCCTCCTTATTGACGACCTTTCTAGGACTACTTCCCTCGCCTACCTCACGAGACGTATATCAATGCACTGCCTCTCGCTGGTTTCAATCTATCTGCCACTCACCCACAAGTCATTCTTTGAGCCAATCCAGTCAGTCTCAGTCATAAGACTACTGCTTCTACGACTCCTACACCAAAAAACAACAAAACACAACAACAACCGACACCATGAAGCTCACCAGCGCCATCGTTGTCACCATCCTCGCCTTCACGGCCACCGCATTTGCTGATGCCGAGGCCGGCGGAAAGTTCGGCAAGACTCGCTGCGGCTTCCCAGGCTCAACCTGCGGTAAGCGTGATGCCGTCGCCCAGCCGATGCCTGAGCCAGAGGCCGCCATGAAGTTCGGCAAGACTCGATGTGGCTTCCCTGGCTCTACCTGCGGCAAGCGCGACGCTGAGGCCCATCCTGAGCCCGTGGCCGAGGCCGAGCCAGTAGCTGGAGGTAAATTCGGCAAGACTCGCTGCGGCTTCCCCGGTTCCACCTGCGGCAAGCGCGATGCTGAGGCCCAGCCTGAGCCTGAGGCCGAGGCCGATGCCGCCATGAAGTTCGGCAAGACTCGCTGTGGCTTCCCCGGTTCGACCTGCGGAAAGCGTGATGCTGAGGCCCAGCCTGAGCCCGCGCCCGAGGCCGATGCCGCCATGAAATTCGGCAAGACTCGCTGTGGTTTCCCTGGCTCGACCTGCGGTAAGGTCCGCCGTGAAGCTGAGGCTGAGCCGGTGGCCCAGCCTGAGCCTGAGGCGGAGGCCGACCCCAAGAAGAAGAAGGTCAAGCTTCTCCCCGGCCCCAAGTACTGGTTCACCAAGCAGAACCCGCGCATCAAGAGCTACCAGGGTAGATGTGGCTTCCCCGGTTCCACCTGCGCTCGTGATGCTGAAGCCAACGTCGAGGAGGTCGAGGCGTAAACAGTTCGCATTTGGTCTCACTTCTTTTCCTTTCAACATTGGCCTCTTTCCGGGATCTAATGTTTCATCTATGCGATCAGTCGGCGCACTGATCTGATCTTCGCCTTTCGGGTTTTTGGATACCACCGATCTGGCGGCGAGGGTTTCTTTTCGTACATCTGCGACGACGAGTGGGCATACGTTCCTGTCTTTCCACTCTGTCTCTTTCTAGAGCTTCGTCTCGCCTTCAGTCTTGACTCATTTTGAGTTTGGGCTTCGGGTCAGTCGGCGTTTTGGGCCTTTGGTTGGATGCGCGCGGCTTATACATAGTTACTACAGATACAGTAACATAATAGTAATCGAACCGGGATGGGTATTCCCATTCTTGTACACAATCGTTCTCGATGCTCTCACTCCAGGAACACTCCCTCTTTCCCACAAGTATTGTTGCAATGAAATCTTGAATCGACAGTCTATGACATGGGACGGGACGTCCAGCTCTCACTGACCTATTGTCGTATGCATCACATAGTCTTAAATTCTGCTGTATCAAAAGAACAGACAGTAGATTGCCAGTAATAGCATCGACACGAAGTACAATAGCGTGTTGTGCACACCTCGACCGTCGCTTGCAAAGCAGTCCCTAGAGTAGGTCTCCTGCAAGTGGAGTGTTCGATGCAAGCTCGCCGAGTCCTGGAAGTAACGTCATTGTACGGGAAGCGGAACAGTACGGGAAGCGGAACACTACCGCGTGCTAGTTTCGCGTTATTATCGAGATTCTACGCGACTCTCTTTCTTTTCTGCTTATTATGCCTACCTATTCTGAAGAAGACCTTACTACTGCCCTAGCGGCCTACCGTGACGGCGAATATACCTCGATTCGAAAGTGTGCTTACGCGTTTAATATCCCGGTTACGACCCTTTCGAAACGGCTCTCTACTCGAACTTCCCGCTCTCAATCGCACGAATCGCAAAAGATACTTTCGACCGCCGAAGAGAAGACTCTCCTAAAGACGATTACTCGACTATCGAAGTTAGGTTGCCCTATTACCCTTCTATTAACGAGAGATCTCGCCGAAGAGATCCGACTTTCCCGCTTCCGCCTAAGCTCGACTCCGACGCCCTACCCTCCTATTAGTAAACGGTGGATCGATAGGTTCCGAAAACGATACCCCGAACTAAAGACAGTCTACTCTCGAGCCCTAGACGCGAGTCGCTTCGAAGGAGTGAACTATCCGGTCGTAAGCGCCTACTTCGACGCTCTTACCGATCTTTTCCTCGAGAACTCCTACCCTTCCGACGCGATTTTTAACGTCGACGAGACCGGCTTCGCCCTCGGTACTACTTTACCTTCGAAAGTACTTATAAGGAGAGGGGATACTACGGCGTTTAAGAAGATAAGCGGAAGACAAGAGTGGATAACGGCGATCGAGTGTATCGGAGCCTCGGGAGTCGCTTTACCTCCGCTTCTTATCTTTAAGGCGAAACATACGAATACCGCGTGGATACCGGCCTCTACGCCCGAGAAGTAGAAGTTCTCGACGTCTAATAGCGGGTGGACGTCCGATAATCACGCTTACGAGTGGTTAACTACCTTATTCGAGCCCGAAACGTACCGAAACGACGGAAAACGAAGGCTATTACTTCTCGACGGACACGGGTCTTACCTTACGGCGAGGTTTATCGCCTTTTGTCTCGATAAGAACATCGATCTCGTCTGCCTACCACCGCATACTTCGCATCTATTACAACCTCTCGACGTCGGCGTATTTAGCCCTCTAAAGCGGGCTTTATCTACCGAGATTAAGAAACTCTTCCGCTTAGATACCCGCCGAATACCGCGAATCGAGTGGACGGAGGCCTATATAACGGCCCGGTCTAAAGTATTTACGTCTCGAAGTATCGAATCGTCGTTTCGGGCGTCCGGTATCTATCCGATTAGCCCGATTACTATCCTCTCGACTCTCCGAATGCCTACTTCGACCCCTCCTACTACTCCGCCCCCTATTACGACTCCGAACGACCTAGACCGCTCTCTACTAGATAGTTCCCCGCCCGAAGGTACGGAGTTACGGCAGGCAACTTCGCTAGTTAATTCGATCGTTCGTTCGTCTACTCTCGAGACTCCCGTAAAGCGGTATATCGAGCGATCGGGAGCGGCTTTCGAAAGGACAGTAT
>Ga0265797_10001568_pt1 | contig 40048 bp, 42 predicted proteins | sample P2T30metagenome_FD_192433 | JGI IMG/M metagenome (GOLD analysis project Ga0265797, IMG submission 192433) | Plant litter microbial communities from East Loma Ridge, Irvine, California - P2 T30 | ecosystem: Environmental > Terrestrial > Plant litter > Unclassified | place: USA: California...
CAATTACAAAGATCATTTCTGCCTCTTCGCACCATCATTACCTCGCTCCTTGCGCCACGACTTGTAGCCCGCCCATACCATGGCTGGCAAGTCGTTTGCTTAAGGTCGATCGTGCGGATCAGTCTTGATGCATTGCTTGACGAGCTTGCGCAAGTTCTCACCCTTGTAGCGCGGCGACAAGGGAAAGTGGTTCTTGAGGTCGGGCCCACCTCGCATTTGTCCTAAGCAGTGGATTGTAAGCCCCAGCATGTAGATGTCCCCGCGTTCACTCCACTGAGACTCTGGAGGTGCGAAAGCAGGAGTCTATCCGGAGTGAGTGTCTTTGGCTGCCTTGCCGTTGATGATATCCAAGTACGTCTTGCTGCAGCCAAAGTCTCCCAGAATAAGCAGTGGGAACAGTGTTTTGTCGGCACCCAGGTAGTCCTCGTTCGACATGAAGATGTTCGCTGGTTTGATGTTCATGTGAGCTATGGGGTTCCAGCCTCGAACTCCTGGAACAGGTTTTCTCTCTGTGGCGCACTTGCGAGCTGTTTTGACGTCGGCACCCGTGAGAAGATAATTTACGGCTAGAGACACGTCCCAGAAGACTTTCCACAAGAAGCCTTCGTCTGGAAAGCGCTCCTTGTGGGCTGCGTAGCGCTTGATGAGGCCGTCCAAGGAGCCTAGCTCACAGTTCTGCATGAAGATACTTCCGTATCCCAGTCGTCTATAATCCAAATCTGATGCCTTGTTACGGAATTTGTTGGGGTGGCCCCAGCACTGATACATGATCTTGACCTGGCGCTCGCCATATCCTGATTGGATGGCTGCTATGTCAACTCGCTTCTCGATGTACTTCTTCCCCGTTGACTTTAGCACCACAAGATGAATAGCGAGGTTGTTGCCTCCTACTTTGCCGCAGTTCAGAGCTTTTACATCTTTGAAGTCTAAGCGCGAAGGCATTGTGTAGTTTGTCGGTGTTGCAGGTGGTAGTGAAAAGAGGTATCACCGTATGGTGCCTTGTGAGAGTCGTTGGTAAGTTGGGTTGATGTTTGTTTATGTAGGAAAAGTTTTCATCTAAAAGATTAACGCTTTAAGAGTAAGCCGGTTAGAGAGAAGGTCCTGTTTCTAAATAGGTAATAGCTGTGGTGTGATATCACAGCTCCAAATTCTGTGTATCTAAACAGGGCCAATGTTGGTAAATGATCACCACCGTGGGAGTACTTCGAGGGTGATCCAGCATTCATTTAAGCCTTTCTGAATTGCGCCCAGGAACGATCATCTCACCACACGCACATACTCTTCCACCAACAACCACGCAACGCATAACAACACAACAAAGCTTCCAACACAAAAACGCAGCACACAAAGTACAATGTCGTCGCACGCTACAAACAAGTCTTCCATGAAGACCACCAAGCCTGTAGCTATGGGCAACGGTGTTCCCGGCAAGACGGCCGCAGGCGATCGCTCAGTTCGTTTCGGTCCAACGCTTCAAATCCCAAACAATGATCGCACGCATCATTCGTCTTCAGTCAAGTCGGGATCAGACAAGTGTTCTGGCACTCACCACTCGTCTCACTATGCATCGAACCATTCGTTCCACCACTCGTCCCGCCACACGGGCACTCACCATCCGTCCTCGAGCACTGCTAAGCCGTTGGCTCTGAACTCGTCTCCCGGCGCCATAGTTCCCTTCGGTAGCATCAGCAACTCCGGCACGTCTCGCACTGGTACACTGCAGCCATTTGGCATGACTGCAACTGCTGCACCTCGCTCAAACACAGCCTCACAGTCCATGGACCCTACGCGCACGTATGGCTCGTCCATGGCTCCGTATAACACGTCTGGCTCAATGATGGCTCCTCCGCCTCGTACCGCTGCGTCTGCTAGCGTAGAGATTGAGTATTCGTTCAGCTACCGTGCGGTTTACAAGGCGAATGGCTCGGTCGAACGCCTGAACTAGATCACTACGTGGTCCAGTTACGGTAGTCCAGTCGTAAGTGGCATTTATGCCATAGCCAGTGTCAAGTCGCTCATGTTACGGGCTCTTCAGAAAGTCGCCGGGACGTATCTCTTTGGTGGGTCACTGAAATAGCCTGAAGTGTGAGCTTGTTCGTTTATTCTGTCTCTTGACAGTTTGTACGATACCCTATGATCCGCCAGCAATACGAAAGGTTTCCAACCACACATTTCTCTGACTCCTTGCTAAATTTCCTTGAAGTGACCTTAACGAACATGAATACTACATTTTGACATCCGACAGATGCATCGTGACCAAAATCTGCATTAGAATCTGAGCTGATCAGATCATCCTTTCCATTTGCTTCTTCCTTCTGGTATTCTTTTTGTAAGGCATGAGGCTGGAGTCTATATTGTGAGATCATAATGAAATTGAGATAGTTCAACTCTTACATCTCACCACACATGAGCGTACAATAGTCACTGTGAGTGGACCTTTTATGCTCCTTTCGTAGTCAAATAGTAAAATACTCGCTGTGCTCCTTTACAATCACGAACAACTTTGAATTGACAACCCTGAGCCTCAAGATTAGCATCCACTCATTCTCTCTCAAACTACAACTCACCATGGGTTACACTGTCACTATGGAGAGCACGGAGCTGCGAATTATGGGCTTCAACCCATTTCGTCGGCGGTCTCATAAGGCGCCATCACATGAAGCTGCATCGACGACCGCAGCAAGTGCAAAACCGGCCAGTATTGCATCCCGCCTCCGACGATTCGGTCGAAACTCGAGCCGGAGCAAAATACAAGCACATACTTTGATTAAGCCAATGCCACTTCATTGCTTTGTCCAAGCTCGTGTTCTTGTCGCAATCCGTCAATTGCTTCGCAGACCCCAACGGCGCGTGATTCATCTTCGCCATACCACGAGACACGCTATACTGCTACATCCGCTAGCACACTGTCTAATCCAAACTCTTACAATAGTGTTGACTCATTCAATGCTACCTGGCGCTACAGAAACGCTCGCAATCCGCCTCAGCGCTCTTCCCAGCGCCTGTCTTCTGATGCCCATTCGTCCATGGCGATGGTACCTTTCCAGGGCGAAGCAGATGAGATGGAGCCAGATTTCTCGCCATCTGCGTCGCGCAGTTCGACGGAGCAGTCTTTATCTCTGGAGGACGTTAACGATGGAACGCAACAGGAGTACTCGCCATCCATCTCGCGAACTCCTACAGAGCAATCGGCGCCCCGTGACGAGACCGACAGCTTCATTAGCGGCTGTCGCAGCATGAGTGAAGATACTACTGAGATGCTGAAACCCATCAAGAAAAGTTCACGTTGGGCGTGCGCTGCTTGAGTACAAGCACACTAAGGTCAAGATCACGTACGATGGCGTCGATGGAGGTCGGTGAGTGCGCGAACGTGTGCGTGGGCTGGCGCATATTGCACGGATGTACTAGATTGTGTGAGGTCTTCGTCTTGACTATATCGGGGGAGGGAGAGAGCACGAACGTAGGCTTACATACATGCGACGCGAATCTAGATTAGCTACAGTCAGCCATAAACGTACCTTCCTCCACATACACGATCTCTCCAACGTACTCTGTATGAACAGCTTAAGCTGCTTGGCATCCTTGAAACAATGAGACTTGAGTCTACCGTTGAACAATGCCACGCTAAGTCCCACACTGTACATGAACAGTGCTCCACGAACAAGGCTTGTCGATGTCTCTCCAAGTCTATGCACATCATTGTGTACAGCAACAGCAACAATGCCATTGTCACTCCACATAACCTTATCCCGTCCCCTCGCCCAATGCTGTCTCCGAGCAGACATACATAATTTTTGAAACATCAAACATGTCTCGCACACGCTCAGACTTCAAGACCATCAAAGTTCGAGGTAAGGCATACGCAAACGGCGGCTACAACGAAGGAATCTGCCTCGTTCAGTCCCGCTCATCAGGCACAAAGTACATCGACAAGCGCGTCGGGTACAAAGCCATGAAGGGCGGCTACGCCCAACGCGAAGTAAAAGCAATGCTGCAGTGGCGGGACCATCCTAACATTGTATGCATCGCAGGCCACAACCTCAAGGACTCCGCACGGCTCGGCTACGGCAGTATCTTCATGCAGCATTGCGAGCTCGGTGACGTCGAGGGCGTTATCGAGCACTATATGCGTCGAAAGCAACGTCTGGCTGACGAAGGATTTCTTTGGAAAGTGTTCTGGGATGTTTCGCTTGCACTCGCGTCGTTGTGGACCGGACGTGGCGCGACTCACATTTGGGATCGTGCGATTGCTGGCAAGACGACGACTGAGAAGGGGGATCGAGAGTATACGCGCATTCTGCATCGCGACCTCAAGCCGGCTAACTTCTTCCTCACAGCACAATCTCTTGACGGCCAGCCCATGCACTACCCGCGCGTCGTCCTCGGTGACTTGGGCGCATCCGTCACCCTGGATGATGTGCGCTCTGGCCGCGTGAACTCCAACAAGCAGTCTTATTGGACGCCGCAATTCACTGCACCGGAGTTTCCCAAGTACTATACCCGCACAGATATGTACCAGCTTGCGCTTACTATCCAGTGTGTTGCGCGACTGAGCAATGTTCCAGACATGCAGCGCTTTCCACCGTGGGATCCGCTGCCAAGTGCGTTCATGGACGAAGGGCTGAGGAAGCTGCTGGAAGAGTGCTTGCAGGAGAACTATCAGAATCGACCGCTACCGGGCGATCTGCCGATGATGGTGTTGAAGGGGTATAAGAAGTGGACGAGTAAGTATGGTAATGGTGAGAAGTCGGCGAGTTGGACTTTCAGATGAAGTAATATATGCTGGTCATCGTAGAGATGAACCAAGAATTTAATGAACGTGAATAATCAACAGTTTTTTCCAAGGCAGGCCTGTGAAGTAGGGCCGTCGTTTGTACGCATGGGCTGAATGATATAAAGGATCGTGGCGCGCATTTGCCCAATGTCCGCAGATCAAAACTTGAGTCTATCTCGAGTAACGCCAGCCAATCATGAGTTTTTTTTTTTTCGTTTCTGCTTGTCTCATGCTGGAAATGCGTTGCTCCAGGTGGTATTCGAGTGTTTTCGTTATGGCTATGGATTGCCGAGGAGCTTGCGTATGCTAAACCATCTCCGACGTTTGTGTTGCCCTTTCTTGGCTGAAGGCGGTTTCGGCCTGAGCGCAACTTCTTTCTTTGCCTTTTGTGTGATCGATCCCGCATGGTCAGATGCAGCGCCGTCTGCTACGGGCGATGTGGATACCCTCACTTGCTCTGTCATGATTCTGTAGTCTTCCACAACGGCGTGGGGACTACGCTTGATACCATAGTCGCGTGCAGTTGCGCGTAGCACTTCTTCCAAGTAGTCCTGTTGGAAAACGCCGGTTCTTTCTTGAATGGTGATTGCGATATCGAGGCACCGGTATTCTGATTCCACTGCTTGTACTGCACTCGAGAAGATGCGTGGACTTGTTTTTTGAAGCCAGAGGTGCGCGTTAGCCCACCGTTTATCGCAAGGGAAAGCGGCATAGCCGGATGCCTCTAAGACGGTTTGCCAGATTTCCTCGGATTCCATGTAATCGCGCGCAGTGCGATGGAGATAGGAGACAGTATGATCATATATAGTCACAATGTCCATGTCTTCTTCATCTTGATCGTCGACAAGTGAAGCACGTTGCATTTCCAGCAAACCGCCAGATCGAGCTTTGATACGTCTCCGCATTTGCTCAGTCTTTTGGCATATTTCGGCCTTTCCCATCGGGGAAAAGGCCGCGCGGAAAGATGAAGTAGTGTCTGGATCGTCTGCGAAATACAAAGCAAGTAACGTCGGGTTACCACCGCCACCAAGGATATGTCGAGGTGCCTCGCGATAAGCCCGTAGAAGTCTGAAAGTCTCACAAGCCTGTTCGTAGTAGTTGGGCTGCAGGCGTCCCGTTGGACGCAGCCGCGCAAGTATCACGTCGAACAGCGCTTCCAAATCGGAAGGTAGTGCGGCCAAACGAGCCTGCAAATCCGACATCCGATCCGCATTCGAAAGACCTTCAAGAAGCGATTGGACAACCAGATAAACCCACAAAAACACTCCAGAAGCTTTCTCCACGATTTTGGGTATCAAGGTCTGTGATTCTGCTGGATAGCACGCTCGTAGACGGACAAAGTGTTCGTTTTCGTGGAAGTGTTCGGTAACGTAGGTGACAATGTCTCTGTGTGTTAGCCACTGCAAAAGTAAGCTGGGGCGTTGTTGAAAAGCGTCCTCGAATGGGATCCAAGGCCGGCTCGCAACACATATCTTAACGTTCGGCCGTACGGTATCGAGGACGAAGTTGATGATCTCGCGAGGTTCTCCAGAAAATTCGTCCAGTCCATCAATGAGGAAGAAAAAACGTCGGGACTCATCAGATATGATGTTGCGGAAAATACGCCGAAGCTCGGATTCCTGGAAAGGCTCCACACCTCCGCCATACGCAACGTACTCTTGCCATCGTTCAGGCATCGCAGCGATGAGGGCGTTCATATCGTCTGACCCACAAGCATGGACCAGTGCTTGCAGAAGACCTAAGTGCGACATCTGCATGGCGCTTCCTGAGTTCCAAAAATAAAACCCGGCTTTGGTGAGCGGCTTCCCCTGCGTCCATTGTTCGAGCAGTGCTGAAAGACTGTGATGATGATACAGGTATTTCATCAAGGTGGATTTACCGGAGCCAGGCTTACCCGCAATCCAGTAGATTTCGCTGTTTGACTCTTGAACCCAGGTAGGAAAACTGTTCCAGTGGGCCTTCGAGCCAACAGGAATGTCCTCGGAAAAAAGCCACTGAAATGTCTCTACATGGGCCGTGGGAATACTGTCGTATCGGTCAGGCAGGTGGCGGAAATAAAGTCGGGAGAGAATCGTTTCATAGAAGCGCGCCTCTGTGTTCGCTGACGCATGTGCATTCAGTCGCTGGGAAAATTGGACCACATCTTGTGGTCGGGACACTTCCCAGCCGTTGCTGTGGATAGCGCTCAGAAGTTCTGCGTGCCCTTTGTCCACTCTGCTCTCCTCGTAATCTTGAACCTTTCTCATTCGTTCCATAGCTCTTCTCCTGGAACGCGCCTCTTCCAAATCTTTCTTTCGCCTTCTGATCACCTTTTGGTCGTCGTTCACCGATTCGACTGTTTCTGCTGAGCCAACCACCCACTCCCTTACGTCTGGTGTCAGCATCCACGTCATAGGGGTGTAAGGCTTTTTCGAACTTACCGCATGGAGACGAGAAGGACAGTATCAACTTGTTTCCGTATGTTGTCAAGCTCGTTGGCAAGTCGTGATATCTCCTTATCCGTGCTGAGACTCTTCAAAGCCTGCTGAATTGACTTCACTGACCGATTCCCCCCCGTGACCTGTACATCCTGCAAGTATTGTCGGAGCTTATTCACAGCCGTTTCGGTCTTGGTCTGAAGCGCGACAAGCTGTAGATCCGCCACAGTGAGTTCTTCTGGACTTCGATGAACTTTAGACCTTTCAAGACCTCCAAGGAGCGCTAAGAGGTTATTGGCTGCGCTCTCCAGCACGACGTGTCCAGCAGCTTGCCCATCAGCGGATCTATAGAGCTCATGGCCACGGGAAATAATGCGAGAAGAGAAGTCGACGATCTGGATGATGTTGGATGCAACACCAAGTGCTGCGAGAGACTCCATCGTGAATCGCAAGGGACGGACGGTGGAAGTTGGGCATCCTGAGTGACAAAAGAGTTCGGGGGCCAGGCTGAATACTCACTCGCTTGTGCCCAGCTCAGCCCTGCGCTGCAGTGGCTATGCGCCCATCTCTGATGTTATTCGCTGCCTGTATATGTGCATTTTGAGAGCATGCCTGTGAGGCCCCAGTGCTGTCTTGCATGCTTCTAGAGAGGCGCATGATGATCGTTCAAGGGTAGTTCCTTCGCTGAGTATCATGATTGACGTCGAGGATGTGGACAACTATTTTGGTGTTGCGGAACTCCTGGACAGTTGGAGTGTCTACGCTACGGATGCCTCTAGTATCCATTGGGCGTCCTCACCAAAACGAACCAAATATCCGTAATAAACAAGAGCGAACTCGAAAGATAAATGCGAGATGCACAAGACACAACATATCATACACACAAAGGCTTGTCTGAACTTGAAAGTCTACTTCGGCAGCAGTTTGCATTCCCCAGCCCTTTCAGGCATCCGTGCGTCATGATTGGCCGCTCGCTTGGGAGCCGGAAGGCACGAAGTTCAGCGACCCTGCACCTTGCAGGAAACCCAAAGCGCATCCCGCTTGCGAGCACTCAACACGCCCGCACAACGCCGACACCGCCAACACGTCTCCATCAGATAACACCACCCCCGCCCCCCAAATCATCACCTTTGCGCCCATCGTTCGAATGCGCATCGCGCTGCGAAACTTTTAACACCCATATCAGCAATATTAGGGCGCGTTGAGGGTCGAAATTCGACTTCTGCGAGGGCCCCGCCCGGAGAAAGGCCACCTGGCCTGACTCCCTCCTGCCGCCACTGCAGGCTCTGCAGAGTCACGTGGTGTCGCCTTTGTTGACGAACACCAACGCCTGAGGCAAACATGACGCAACGGGTTACGGGGCAGCGCTTTCGCCAGCGCAAACTCTCGACAAAGCAGAATTTGCCTGTCGTGCGCGAGCACGAAGTCGAGCAGCTCGCCGACGACGATGCTTCGCGACACATTCCCAAAGTCGAGACGGGTGTCGAGAAGGGCGAGGAGATTGTGAGTTCACGCTATGCCGCTTTTGGCTTTCACTCTCATCGGCGCGAAACATCGCGATAGCGCACCAGCACAAACTACTTCTAATGCTTGCTGTCACGACGCGCTGCTTACCCTTACCTTTGTCGCATATCAGCACAGAATGCTAACAATTTGTAGGAGCACCATTTGCAGGCTGTCATATCTGCCGCCAATGCCGCAGCACAAGGCTCGACCGGCGGTAAGATCGCGCAGCTGTTTATCCCAACGCCTGATGCTGTCGCCAGTAAGCTGTCGTACGAGGACGTGTACCCCAAGCAATTCAAGCAACCCGCGACGTACATACGGTTTTCGTCAACCGTCGAAGACACGTCAGGATGTCCGTATTGCATGACTAGTGACGATGTTGCCTTTCTCAAGTCCTTCAACCAGAAGCAGAGTAAGAAGATGCACTGCTCCGAAGATGAGTTTGAAGAAGTCATCCATTTCTTCGAAGAGAAGACGCAAGAGAAGCAACCGTTTGCCGAGGTTGATAAATCGCCTGTTCTCGCGTATGAGGATTTCGAAGCTGAGTTTGATGATACCATCCGCGAGTCGGCTCGGCGATTCGCCAAGGATCTGTACTCGCATTGGAAGAACCAACGCTTGCTCAGAGGCAATCGAACCTTGATGTTCTCGTTGAAGTTTGAGAAGAATCTCGAGACTGATGATGCTGATCCATATGTCTGCTTCCGTCGTCGCGAAGTACGCCAAGTGCGGAAGACGCGCGGTCGAGATGCACAGGTCACCGAGAAGCTGAAGAAGCTTAGGAAGGAGCTTGAGGATGCGCGCGTTCTCATGGCGGACGTCAAGAAGCGCGAATTGTTCCTCCGAGAACAGCTCTCCATCGACAAGTTGATCTTCGAACAACGGTCTGCCGTCAAGGAGATCAAGCGGAGACTCAGTATCAAGGGCGACGACGAGGAGCTTCTCATCACTCAGAAGGTATGTGACCCGAGTCATGATCATGTCTTCAGCCAAGCTAACGAATTGCAGCCTGCCCCCAAGCCCAAGCGTCCGACAGATCTCGAGAGAGTGCGCCAAAACATTCCTGGCATGAAGCCTCGAGACGCCCGTCCAGATGGTCGCCTCCTCGACAACGATCTGACGTATCTGGAGGAGCAGCAAGCCAAGAAGACCGAAGCAATCGACAGCTTCATCGAAGACAACCTCGTCAAGCACCAGAAATGGAACGTTGGCTGGGTCGACGCAACATGGCGGCCCATCACACCGCCACTGGAGCAAGCAGCCGCAAAGTCGGATTTCCGTACGGTCTTCACGGAGTCCCAATTACCCACTCCGCCAGCCTCAGTATCTGACGAAGAAGGTGCTGATGCCACGGCAGTAGAGCGCATGAACAAGCATTCGCAATCCGACGTTCGAAGAAGCGCGCGGATACGCTTCGCCACTCCACCCGAAGAGGTGCCCTTCCAAGATCAGTCGCGGTTCCGGCGGAGAGTCGGTCGAGGCGGGCGCATCATGATCGATCGGCGTGGCGTAAAACGGCAGAAGGTCGAGAATGGCCAGGTCGATGACCGCGCGGCTGATCGGTGGAAGTTTGCTGGCGATAGCAGCGAAGACGAGCAGGTGTATCCTGTCGACTGGACCGATACGCTGCACATCCGGTATCGCATCATGATCGAGCGACAAGGCGAGAAGCAGCAATCGCAACAGCAGCAACCCGCGTCACTCCAGCACAGACGGTCCATCGAGAACCACAACCGGTCGGCGTCCGGACACCTCATGCCGCCCACACCCACCAACGCGAGTGCCGGATGAACGTCCACGTCTTTTCTTTTCTCCACTCTGTAGATTCGATGGCGATACCCCTTTTGTTTGTCTGATTATTATGGAAGGCGGGCTTGGAGACATTGATCTCAAAAACTTATGTACAATAAACAGGCCATGGAGTGCGGAGCAGTGTGGTATGCCTGAATAAGAGATGACAAGTTAGCAAAGCGCTGTGCTGCTTGGATATGTATACTAGAAGATGAGCAGTGTCAGGTGGCATTCTTCTGCTTGACCAACCCGAGCTGCGGAGCCAAAAAAAAATATTGAAAACTTACCAAAGCATATACATGATCTCGAGATTGGATTGATGTAGTCGAATTGATGTCGTCCATGTCTGCGCTCACGCTCGGTGCTTTTTTTCTACTCCGCCCATCTCGACGTCTCCTTCGTCATCTACGGTCCTTTGCCTCTTTGTTACGTTCCTGTCTCTTGCTACCAGCTCGACCAATGCTTCGCTCGTCTGTCTGAGCAGCTTCTTCTCTCCACTGCGCACTGCTCTTGCCATAGCGCTGCGATAATCTTTAGTGCTGCTAGTAGCATGCGCTGCTACAGCTGACTGCATGTCTTCTTCGAGTATAGTGCCGTACTGTGCGATTCTAGTTTGCACAATCTTATTCAGCATATCCGCACCCTTGCTCGTGATCTTCTCTGGCTTCGGTAATTTTCCCTTGCTCTTCAGCCGTTCGATCTCGTCATTCGCCAGAAGTAGTGTTTCAACCAGAACAATGAGCTCGGGCGACAAGCTTTCTTGGATCGTGAAGGGACTGCTGGCGGTGATGTCATATCCTGTGTCGATGATCTCTTGTTCGTCCAAATACTCGATCCTCTCTTCTGAATGTATGCCAGCCGCTGTCGCAACATCAATCACCAGCTCCATCGGTATCTCAACAACATCGTACTGTGCATAATTATCCGTTACGTAGCCGTACCGCCTGAGTAAATCCGATGTCGGCAGCGCACCGTAGTCGTTGAAGATCTCTTCACCAGCCTTGATCGGTTTCAGGGCTTTCATGTCGAGGTGTTTGTCCTCGTAGAACAGGCGTGCGTTGTTGCGATCCGCATCTGCGTTCAGCATGTCTGCGAGCGGAATCATGCCTTTGGGTAGTGCCTCGTCCTCCTCTTCTTCCGCGAAGCCGTCTTCATCTACGTCTTTGCGTGGTGTTGCGGGTTCGACGTCGAAAGCGTATGCCATGATGAGTGAGCCCACTTTGTGCATGAGCGTGACGTTACGCTCATCGCGCATCTCCTCGGCTCGTTGTTTCGCCCTCTCGTCGCCCGCAAAGAAGACAGTTGCAAACTCTTCAATCACTGGCAGTAATTGCTCCATGAATGCTTCTTCCGCGCCCTCTTTGCCAATCTTGCTGAGCACCGCGCTGGCCTGGAGTTCTGCGAGTTCGTCGTCAGACCAGAACATCAGTGTGTTGAAGTCTGTGGGTAGGACGGAGAAGTACGGCGCCCAATTCGATGCTTCGCCGTTGGTATACTCGTAGAGCATAACGAGAATGAGCGAGAGCCAAGGGCCAAGCATCTCGAATGTAACGGCGGGAATTTCGGTGGAGAGGATGGAGTTTTCGACGCTGAGGATGGCGGAGCGGGGGATGCGGAAGAGGAGTTCATCTTGGGAAATGTCCTGGGTTGCGACTATAGCGAATAAGTCAAAATGCCCGTAAGTCGTGTTGGGGAGAAGAAGTAAGCAGTGGGAAGTGAGATGCGTACAGATAGCCACTTACCGACGCCTCGCCCAGCGTTCGCGTGACGCAGATCTGCCAGCTGAACTTTAGGGCTGATTTCTGCTCCAGAGCGCTGGAGCCATGCTAGAAAGGCCTGGCTGGCGCTGTCGAAGTCTTCCATAGGGTTTGGCTGGGTGGTGGGAGTGTTGGTCGGTTGGAGAGTGGTGAAATATACTTGGGTGGAGTATTTAGCGGTCAATTCGTCAGAGCCGAAGCGTGCTTTGCTCCTATTGGCTGGGAAAACTACCAGGGATTGAGGTCTTGACTTGATGGTGTGTGTTTGTGCTACGAAGTAGAGCACGATCGATGGTAGTGATCTTGATATTAATGGCAGTGATTTGCATTTTGCTCTCGACTTGGAAGGACGTTGTTGCTTTTCGGTGCTTCAATTTATGTAGGAAAGTGCTCGAGCTTTCTGTGAGATGAAATGACGTATCGGTAACTTCAAGCAAATGTGGAGTTTCTGGTACAAACAACGTCTTGTTACGTTTCTTTGAGTAATATGAACATCGAAAATACATTTCCTGCAAGTCCAACCCTGAATCTATGAGGTTAAAACACCATGTCGAAGAGCGCAAGGCTGTTATCGATAAGGCTGTCTCGGCTGCACTTCCCCATCACCCCGCGAGATTTCGACGCGTCAAACCTCAACCTCAAAAACCAAACAACAGCCACAATGATCGCCATAGGGTTAGAAGGCAGCGCCAACAAGATAGGCATTGGCGTAGTCTCACACCCGGCACCCAACAAACCACCACTCATCCTCGCGAACCTTCGACACACCTACAACGCCCCACCAGGCGAAGGATTCCTGCCAAAAGACACAGCACTACACCACCGAGCATGGGTCGTACGACTCATAAAGCAAGCCATAAAACAAGCTGGCGTGAAGATTGAAGACATCGATTGCATATGCTACACCAAGGGACCCGGCATGGGCGCGCCACTCCAAAGCGTCGCACTAGCAGCTCGAACCATCGCTCTCCTCTGGGATAAGCCTATGATCGGTGTGAACCACTGCGTAGGTCGTAAGTAGACCTCAACCACTACCCTCAAATCACATCTAAGAGTTGTACTATCAGACATCGAAATGGGCCGCTCCATAACCCGCGCCTCCAACCCCGTCGTCCTCTACGTCTCGGGCGGCAACACCCAAGTGATCGCCTACTCCGCGAACCGCTACCGCATCTTCGGCGAAACCCTCGATATCGCGATCGGAAACTGCATCGACCGCTTCGCGCGCACGCTCATGATTCCCAACGATCCGTTTCCGGGATACAACGTCGAGCAGCTGGCTAAGAAGGGGCGAAATATGGTGGACTTACCATACGGCGTCAAGGGCATGGATGCGAGCTTTTCGGGAATACTGGCGGCTGCAGATTTACTCGCTAAGGGACTAGATGAGGACTTGCCGATTCAGAAACGGCTGATGACCGAGGACGGGGAATTGGTGACGAAAGAGGACATGTGCTTTTCGTTGCAAGAAACGATTTACGCTATGCTCGTCGAAATCACCGAGCGTGCGATGGCGCACACGGGGTCTCAACAAGTACTGGTGGTTGGAGGCGTGGGCTCGAATGAGCGCTTGCAGCAGATGATGGGCATGATGGCGAGGGACAGGAGCGGCAGTGTGTTTGCGACGGACGAGCGATTTGCGATTGATAACGGGATTATGATTGCGCATGCGGGGCTGTTGGAGTACGGGACGGGGGTGAGGACGAGCATGGAGGATAGTACCTGTACGCAGCGATTCAGAACGGATGAGGTGTTTGTTGGGTGGAGGGACGATTGAGTGGTAGGGGGAAGAGTGGAGGGATTGGTGAAATGATACCCCAGTTTGATTCTCAAGTTCACTTTGCGCAGTCGACTAATTACCTACAGGAGATGTGTTTTCAGGAAACAGCAGCTTGATTGGAGAATGGGTGCTGCTATCCATCGACGACAGCTAACTGCTTTGAGATGCACGAGTAGTAGGTATGGTAGCGTGGTAACCCAAAAGGTATCTGTTTCGCAATTACGCAATCGTCAATCAGTCCTCATCGTTCACGATTCTATCCGACATCATTGATACCATCGAGCCTCAGTCTCTTTAACAGAGTTTGTCTTTTTCATCAAGTAAGGCGTCGATTGCGATTGCGCGGTCATTATGCAGAATGTTCGTGTCTGCTTATATCCGAGCGAAAGATTTGTCCGAGAGCATTATCTCCGAGCCATAGTCACCTCTTCAGCGGCTGCAATTCCCCGATACCTGAGCTACCCACCACCATGGCCGATAAAATTCCAAAGCCGAGACGGCAGCGTGCGATACTTTCCTGTAACGATTGCAGGAGGAGAAAGTTGCGTTGCGATCGCCTCGACCCTTGCAACCGCTGCATCAAAGGCGGTATCGCAGACTCGTGCGCATATGGCCCAGGAGCTCACGGAACTCCATCTGAAGAGCGCCGTGGACATTCAGCAAAAAGAATCCGGAAGATTATCGGTCGACGACAAACTTCGAATGTTGCGGAAAGCCTTCACGAGTCGGGGAGTGAGGTCAGCGTTCTGGAGTCGACTGAACCGATAAGCTCGCGCGGGACGTACAAGCAAGCAGACGATCGTCAGTCGACTGAGCTTCCAAATCTACCGCAGACTCCCGTGGCAGAGCCCAGAGATCAAGTTGAATTCCTCGCCAAGTCACCAGACCTCAAAGGCGTAAGCTATTCTTCGGCAGCCGTAGGCATGTTGAGCGGCAGGACCTATGGTACTCAGTTCCACGGGGCATCTTCTGTATGGTCTGTTGTTGCCCATGTAAGTGAAGGTTCCAGGTGGCTCGTTCTTCTTTCAATATTATGGCTAAATCCGGGCCTGAGAAGAAATCGCTTTGATGCAAACATCTCTGGAAACATGACTGATGGCAATAGTTCCCTGACCTTCGAACGTACATGAAGAGCGCCTATACCGACTGTACGGCTCGGAGACTCTCCCAGGAGATCAAGGCATCCGAAGATCGAGTAAAATTCGAGCGTGGAAATCGCCACGTGCTCACCGTGCGCGGTTTGAAGTCTCTACTTCCAGATCGCTTCACGGTCGACAACCTCTCAGATCTTTACTTCGCCACGTTCGAGACGACTTTTAGGATCATTCACGTACCATCATTCAGGAGTGCCTATGACAGCTATTGGGACGCCCAAAACAGCGGGGATACAGACATGGACGCCATCATCCTAGCTATAATGGCGTGCACCATATGTTTATCTTCCCATACGAGCCCACGTTACAATCACAGGGGTTCTAATTTCCACTCAAAAGCGTACACATGGATCAAGGCCTGCGAAGCATGGCTCAAGCGCCAAAGCAATAAGCACAGAAGCCTAGCATCGATTCAAGTGAGATGTTTACGGCTCTTGGCTTGTTCTACCGCGAATATTAAACCCAAAGAGTACTACCAAGAAGTTCAAGCACATACGGCATTCATGCGCTCCGCTGGCATGCATATAGATCCAGATGTTTTCGGCTCTCGGTGCACGCCTTTCGAGGGTGAGATACGAAGGCGGCTGTGGGCAACAACGATGGAGCTGGAGCTACAGGCTTCCATTGACAAAGGTGTGTCTCCTAATTCTTCACAGCGATGAGCGCGTACTAACAGCGTAGGCACATCCTCTTTACTCTGCGGTCTCAGCTACAACTGTGCGCCACCACGGAACATTAACGACACTGAGCTTCACGTGAGCATGAAAGAGATTCCACCATCACATAGCACGCCTACATTTACGGACACATCATTCCTACTCATAGCGGCACAGAGCATAGAGATCCGCAATGAAATATGCCGCAAAGTCAACGACCTGAAAGATAGTCCTGACAGAGTCGAAGCTCTGGAGTACGAAGATGCGATCCGACAACACATTGCAAGCTTGCCACGTTGGTCCGAACCAAGATCCGTGCAAGCTCGCACACTGCTCGAGCTCCAACTCAGAGAGTTAGTGCTGATAGTACATGCGCCACGCGTCCTTCAATTTGAGTCTCGCCGTATCTCAAACTGCCGCTATAGCATGGTAGCAGCCCTGGAAGCCGCCACAAGAACAATTGATCTTCACTACAGCTTATCATCGTCCGAGAACTATGCACTCGTGCTCACTCGCGACGACTACTTCCACTCTGCGCTATTGATTTGCCACGTCGCATACCACGCGAGAAGAAACAATGGTGCGCTTCCTTACATTCAGCTTTTATTCCAGCTGACGCACGCCAGACACGATCATTATGCGCCTAGCCAAAATCTTCTTCGACGACTGCATGGACAAAGCGCTCTTCCTGCAAGAACAGCGCGCTATGCGCCCTGGCCGCGGCTCGAGATACTCCTGGTATCTTAGCGCTGCGGTGAGCCTCACAGCGACGCAGTTCGATGCTTCTCAGGCTAAAGAGTATTCCCGGCTGGCTGGCGATCGTATTGCGAAAATGCTGCATCGGACTCTGTCTCTGTGGGATGAGCCGACTGAAGAAACGCTGGCGACGGAAGTCCTGCTTGAGGAGCAGCGGCCGGTGGATTTGGCGCCGCTCACGGTTAATGCGTTTGTGGAGGCTGGATTTAGGATTGATGCGTTTGACTATGGTGATGCTGAGGGCTTCATGATGGACGACCTGTGCTTTTTCAACATGCCACCTCTGGATTTGGATGATGGACCATCGTACCCAGGCTTTTGAGCTTGTCTTTGTTACAGTCTCGTTGTGAGCAAGTAAGCATGCTATATGCACTACCCTAACTTTCACTCAGATTTCGTCACGTCTGTCTCTTTCCCCAACCCACACCACAACCACCAACCTCTCGCTAAACCGCAGCCTCACACGATTCCCAGTCCACGCATGCATCACCGATTGCGGGGCAACGCAGATTACCACCCGGACCCCGTTCGAAGAATCTGAGACCTCCACATCAGCCATTGACGTGACAGCACGTTGGTTCATGCCCTTGCACAAAAAGATCAACAGAGGACAACGCCTAGTCGGGCCGTGCTCAGCCTTGCGCGGGTACGCTAAAGTGGCATGTACTCGGGGTTCGAACATGGCCAATGGGAGCCCTGGTATGTTGGCGGGCCTGATAAGGCGTCCAGTGAGGGCGGCACAAAAGCTTGAAATTTTTGGTTTTCTTGTTAGTTGTGATGATGGGGTCGCGTGGAGGCTGAAGTTTTGCGGAGCGCGTGCGCGTGGGTAGTGAGGAGCGAGACGGCTCGGAGAACTATTTTTGCAGGCCCGATCTCAACTTCGGACGTTGGTGGTGAGTTGACGATGTCATTGATTCAACAAGAAATGAGTCGCGTGCTTTTGATATTCGCCGATGATTCCCTGTGCTGTCGGCGATGGGCGATGGAGAAATACCATACCGACTTGTGCGTTTCGGTGGATCTTACGGCGCAGGGCAGGATGTTATGTTTGTCGTGCTCGAGGATGCACGGTATGATAGCTTGTACACAGCGAAAATGACGAGTTTCAAGATGCGATTCGTATCGTAGATGCATGAAGCAAGATGTATCATGGTGTGGTGAATGAATTTAAGTGACTGCTGTCGATGTTCATGCGAGCTTACGTCTATGAAAGGTCTACCTTTCGCAAGACCGCTTTCGCCAAAACAGACGAGAGGATACGAGACAAGACAGAGAAGGACCTGGATTTGGCCGTCAACAATATAGAGGTATCAAAACCACGCGTGCAGGTTGAGACGAAGTATTTTGGAAGTATTGCAGCTCAGTCAACGAGTAGCATGACGATGAATTTGACTTCATCACCACGGAGATGAACGCCGCGCTTGCGGACTACGACGTCGTGGGAACGTGCAACTACGAGCTGATCTTGTGGTTGGCTCTTCCGCGATAAAACCAACATACCGTGTACCAGAAAGCGTCACGTCGTCCCGCTTCCTGCTATGTATTGGGAATACCTAGACTGTGTCAGTAGCTCCTCGGCTCGTGCTGGCCAGGAGCTTCGTCAGTCGCAAAAGCGACCTCATGAGAGACGCGAGACTCTTTCAGTCCCAAGCGTATCGACTTCAAAACCTATCTCACTGCAGAATATGGGCAATACTAATAAATCGTGGTTCACGTTCGAGACTGAAGAGCAGGTGCGTCCTGCGCAGAGAGCCTGGGGGGCGAAGCACCGAGTAGATCGATTGTCATTGATTGTCGCAAAGTTCCGGGGAAAGCATGACCGGGGACGACTCGATCAGCAAGATATGACGATGCTTGATGTTGGAATTTTGCTTGGTGAATCCCGAGGACCGGGAAGGCTTGGTGCGGCTTGTATTTTTGCAGTTCCCCTGCAGTGGATCTGGCGCTACGGTAACTGCGGTCAAGGTCAAGCGACTTCGCGCTAAAATTGAATCTTCAACCTTCAACTTTCAACATCGTTGACGTCGACTGTTGGTTACATCACGACTCCAATTTTGCTGTCACAAACATCCTTCCTGCAGCTTCAATTACCGAACACAACGCTTTCCAATGGTCATTGCTGTTTGATGGATGAGGGCACCTTCACACAGCTGCCTAATAGGTTTGATCTACACAATCTTTCTGCATTCATCCCGCCAAGCAAGGCTAGTGTTGGGGGCTTCGAGCGCCACTTTTCGTAGTCTATTTTTTCTACGCCGACCCCAGATTGACAGCCTCATGTTGACTTGAGCCAATAGTAGTTGGTGGAACCCCTCTAAATTGGCACCAGCATCCTCGACGCTTTGAGAACACTAACTTGAGTTGAGTTTGTGTTTCGACTTCCGCCTACGCATGGAGTTGACGCCGTTCAGTCTCTCGGGGACTTACAGGACCATACTTTCGGCGTACCTCCCGCCGATGTCAGCTTCACGGTTTGTAAGATGGCCCATACGGCCGCGCCTCATCTGTTAATACTTCTGCTACTCGTACGTTTCAGATGATACATATCGAGTGCACTGCGCACTTCCATCTCTTCTGCCCATTTGCCTCCTTTGCACTCGTCCCGCTGTACAGCAAAGTAGTGACCCCATCGTACTTACAAGATACATACACTACAAACTCTACGGTCTCTTATCACAGACTGGTGGTCACACTCGTCTATAGCCAGAACCATCTACCTCTTCAAGACACGCCACCATGGATGCTGACCGTCGACTTACGAAGGCCTTGGAGGCCGCAGGCGACGCGCTCCAACATCTGTCCATGTCGCCTGATCTCGACTGCTTAGACTGCACACATATCGACAGACTGCTAGGCAGAGTCGTCGACTTACCCACGGAAGGCAACCAGAGAAATAGTCGAAGAAATCTCCTAGTCATACGGCAATGGATGCTTGCGGAAAGCCCTGGAGTAGTGCTCTTAGAGGTCCTTGGGCAGTTATACTGGCGGCTAGGAGAGCTCAACAGCAAACAGTTCGAAAAGTTCAAAACCATCCTTCAACAACAACAGCCCTACTTGTCTCTCGTTAAGGACACCAGCGCAGTCAACGTGGTCCTTCAGCGCATACGACATATCAAGCAAGCAAAAGCAGATGCTTGTCAGGACTTTCTCTGTGAGCTTTCCGACTCCGAGGAACCGAAGGGTGAGTAATATCAGATTTACAACACAACGATGCTGAGCTAATTTGCGCAGTCGACTCCCCAATGTCTCACATGGACGCTTTGCGAACATACTCCAGGAGTCCCTCTTCTCCCCAGTCTGTAAAATCACTAGGCAGTGACTCTTCACAAGAGTGTGGCTTCGTCAGCCTTATTAAATATGTCCCTTCCAGTATAATGTGGGGCGGCGAAATGGAGCAGATTCTCATCGACTTTTATATCAACGGCATCTGTCCAGGTCGCACCGTCGCAACACAATCGAACACATATCTATCCTTGTTACCTTTAGCAGATGCGTGTCCAGGCACTCGCTTCGCTCTCCTCAGCGTCGCGGCATCATACATTTGCGAGCATCTTCCGTCCCAGAAAGAAGTATACCACCAAGCCGAGCTTTACTACTCGATGCAGGCGCTCCAAGCCCTTACCGCTCAGATCAGCACTGGCACAAACTACGAGGGCGCAGTCGCTACCAGCATGCTCCTCATGCATCATTCGGCATTCGACGGCGAAGACTCACCTCTATGCTGGTCCTGCCATGCCAGTATATTCGACATCATTCCACCGGGCGTCGTCGATCTAGAGTCGGATATGGCGCTTTTCATCCGTACCCAACTGGTCCTCGCACGCACCGCACAGACGTGTGCGCAGCTACAGAACACCGAGTTTCATTCTATCGAGAAGAAGAGCCGGCTGGAATGTGCATCATCGCGAGAGGCACAAAAAATCTGCGCAACACTAGGTCTTTCTCCCGAATTGAGCTTTCTCATATGCTCTATCACATCGCTCGCGATGCACACATCCAGTCCCGATAGCCTCCTACACGCGCAAGTGCTGGAAGCACAGTTGTTGAATATGTGCCAATGGACCGAGGAAATACAGTTTGCGGAGCGGGAGGTCATCGTCAAGACAGCCGAAGCCTTCCGCCTGGCGGCGATCACATATCTCCGCACTCGCATCTACGGGTAAGTCTGAGCGATCCTCGTACCAACCCATCAAGCTGATCTTTCGCAGTTTCACTCGCTTCCACCCATCAATCATCGAAATCTCCGACTCTCTCATCGCCGTCCTGCTCGCTCTTCCTGTGAAAGGCAGCTTGTACACAGCCATATATCCCATCTGGCCACTGTTCGTTGCCGCAGTGACGGTGAACTCCGATAAGCGTGACATCCTATACCAGCGCGTCGTACCCATTCGCGAGGGCGATAAGAACACCCTTCCAGCTGTGCTGAAGCGTGTCAGTGGTATGCGTATCTGGCTCGCCAACCAAAATCCCACATGTCGAGTGCGCGATGGCTGGTGGGACGAGATGCTGAGCCCTAGCAGCAGTACCTCTATACTAGGGCCCAATCTCTTGTGTCTTGGTTGACGGTTTGGACATCGGTAGCCTCTTTCACTTCTCTTTCACTTCTTTCCTTGTCTTTGTTGGCATCTCTGGAGTCTGCTAGCGAGATATGATACCCTTCTTGTTCGTCATTTGTTTTAGCATTTCTTCCGTTATTTAACCATCGCCGTTTCTATCATATCGTAGTTGTACTCGCATAGAGAGCTGGCCACTCATAGATCGTGGCAATGCTGTTCTTCTTGATTATAGAGCTGTACATCAGACCCTTAATCGTATATACTGGTCAACCTAGATCGGTATGCTCTTACATGTTCTGAGATCTCTGAAGCCAACCTACGGTGTTTCTGAAATCGTGATCGCTTGTCGCGGTAGTGATCAGTAACGAAGATGAAGGACTATATGTATGTGAATGCGGTCCCACATCGCTGGCCTCTGAGTTTGGGGACGAAATGCGGCGGTCGTGAATTACGAAGTACGAAACGATGCTCACTCATTTATTCTGCGAGGTTTCTGGATTGACGTCCCGGCGCTGCGACGTATCACTGCCCCCCTCACCACTTTAGAGTCCCGTATATGTCTCGGAAGCTTTCGTAGAAGTTCTGTCAGCACTTGCAAGCTCTCACCACCAAAAAGAATGTCGCAAATCACCGAAAGGTCTCATTCGTCAAGCCTCTATGGCCTGATCTCACACTAGTCGAGTATTAGAGCCTCAGCCTCAACACTTTGAGATTTGTAAGCATGCGCCGTTAGAATAGCATGTCGAGCCTAGTCCGATCTTGACCAATGGCATTCACTCCGCTGTGCGTCAGTTGCATGACGTAACAGCAAAGCAAAGCAGAATACTACGCAAAGGTAGTTATATACTACAGGTAAACTTTATTGAGCTCGCATACTTAAAAACCGGTACTGTCGCCCGTCTTCGAGGTCCACGGTCATCTACCTGAGTCGCTTTCAGATTTCACCAAATCCTCCTTCAGCATGTCGTACCCCGAGACTTATCGTTCTTTCCGCCGCGTGAAAGGACCGATTCCAAGGTCTATTGAGCAGACTCAAGAAACATTGCCGAAGACACTGGGCCCCCGCGATGTGGTCATCAAGATTCATGCCGTCTCGCTCAACTACCGCGAACACGCCACGCTCATTGGCACGTATCCTCGTCAAGCAGACGAGACTGGCATTCCTTGCTCAGACTGTGCTGCTGAAGTCATTGCTGTAGGGTCTGCTGTCAAGAAATATGTAGTGGGCTCGAGGGTCGCGCCAATCACGGCTCAGGGACCATATGAGGACACCGACGACGGCAATTCGGTGTCTATTGGATTCACCAAGGAAGGTGTTCTTCGGGAGTATGCGATATATGAGGAGAAGCACCTTGTTCACTTGCCAGAGAATATGCCTTGGGACCAGGTGAGTGATGATGAAGTGCGACACAAGGTCATGCGCTAATGTCGGTCAGGGCTCTATCCTGGCTTGCGCGGCTGTGACTGCGTGGAATTCTTTAGACGGACTAAGGCATGTCCCCCAAAGAGCCAGCGCTTTGATGCAAGGTAAAAGACATCTGTCGTTTTGATGCGGAGCCAAGCTGACATCTACGACAGGTACTGGAGGTGTAAGCATCATTGCGCTCATCCTATGCGTAGCAGCAGGCATTCAGCCTATCATCACATCTTCATCCGAAGAGAAGATAAAGGCACTCCAGAAACTGTACCCGGAGGTTCGTGGCATCAACTATAAGACCACTTCTGATATGGATGCGGAGGTGAAGCGTCTCACGAACGGCAGAGGTGTAGACTTTGTAATCAACAACACCGGCCCGCAATCTCTCATGGACGATGTTGGCTTTCTGTGCGGAAGAGGTGGTACCGTGTCTCTCGTTGGCTTCCTCGAAGGTTTTGACGCAGATTGGGAGCCTAAAAGGTTGATGGAACTGATGGTCAAGTCGGCAAAGATTCAGTAAGTGATCGAAGGCCGCTGAAATTGCCACGAGTATGGAAACGTTAACCAGAGACTTTGCAGGGGCATCTCCGTCGGGTCCAAAGCCGACTTTGAAGAGATGAATCGCTATCTCGAGGAGAACAAAGTCCAGCTTGGACCGGCGCTGGATCGCACGTTTGCATTTGGAGAGTCGAAGGAAGCGTTCGAGTACCTTAGCTCGGGAAAGCATACTGGAAAAATCGTTATCAAGGTAGCTTGAGCATGTGCATCAGTAGCATCTAAGCATTCGAAATTATACTCAGACCCGGACAGGAACTTAGAAATGTATGCAGCGCCAATGGCAAAAGAAACTGGGCTAGAGAATTAGGGACAGTGCGTTCTTTGCAGGCGAGGTGAACAGCCAAATTTCGGAGGATAAAGAGAAGCCGGCGTGCAAACGCGCTTCGTCGGTCCACTTCTATGTTTAGGTATGTTATCGGTAGGGCGCTGCTCTGATGTGTACCTTGGTCGAAAACCTCAGCGTGTAAAAGATCCCAGTATTCAGGCTCCGTTTCATTGACTCTGGCGTTCAGCATGTGCTAAAGGTCGACACACTTGATGATGGCAAGAGCAGGTGAGAGAGAAGCCAGCCTACAAACGCGGTTGCCGCACTCGTGAGAATTTCGATTGCAACAACTTGCTGAATTAATTCAGCGTCTCCGCCAACACTCCAGTCCACCACCATCTGAGCTACTCGGTCATGGATCGCCCCAGCGACGACTTGCGGCGACAAGAGCTATGTCACGTACTTCTTATTGAGCTGCTGGCGTAAGTGGCCAGTTCTTCCATGTGGGAGCAGATCTGACAGCTTCTAGTTACCAATTCTGCTCTCCTGTGAAATGGACCGACACGCAAGAGCTGTTGCTCTCAAACGCAACGAGGATACTAGAGATTGGACCGAACGAGACGTTGACCGCAATGATAAAGCAGACACACATACCGTATCACGAGCGCGACCTCGCAAATTCGATCACGCGTGAGTTCTTGTCGCTCAAGAAGAACAGCGACAACATATACTATATTGCGCGAGGAGAGAGGGAAGAGCCAGAGTTGCCGCGAAACGAAGTGGCTGTTAGCCACCCCGCCACCGCAAGCGACGCGGCACCTCAGCAGGCCGCCGCTCCCACACTTAGACCCACCGCATCGACGCCCATCTCAGATATTCCCCTCAAAGCAGACGATATCGTTCGAACTATCGTGTCGACAGCATTGAAGAGGCCGGTGGAAGATGTCCCATTCATACAGACGATTCGCTTTCTTGCTGGAGGTAAGTGGTGACGGCGACGCGCAGCACGATGGAAGACGTGTCAACTGACTAGCACAGGACGTTCCACGCTCCAAAATGAAATTATTGGGGATCTCGACGCCGAGTTCGGTTCCGTGCCAGAGGGTACAGAGGACACGCCCCTAGCAGAGCTCTCTATCGTTCTTCAGAAGAGCTTCGCAGGCACGCTAGGCAAGCGCACGAAGTCGCTCCTGGAGAAGTTCTTCATGACGAAGATGCCAAGCGGTTACGGCCAGCCGAAGATCCGGAGCATACTTCATGACGCCTATGGATTTGGCCCAGGTCGGCAATGCAGTGTCATGCTATGGGCATTGCGGGTTCCTCCATTAACCCGTCTAGAGACCGAGGCCGAAGCAACCAGCTTCTGGTCAAATATCGTGTCTGCATACGCATCAGAGAATCACCTGGATCTCGGCAGCATCAGTCCTGGCGTTGGAGCCGTTGACGTCACGATTGATCTGAAGGTCGTGGATGCACTGAGCAAGCGCTCGGACAACTTCCACCGCGAGATCCACGCCGCTTATGGACGCCATCTCAGCCAGGACAGCAATCAACATGCAGCAGAGATTGCGCGCCTCAAACATGAAGCTCGCAACATGCAGGATGAACTCGATATTTGGAAGCTCGAACATGGTACGGACTACGGCGAAGGCGTTAAACCCGCCTTCGATGAGCGCAAAGTACGAAGTTACGACTCTAGCTGGAACTGGGCCCTGCAAGACATTTTCCAGATCTACCACAGCATACGCCGAGATGCTCTCGGATCTAAGTCATGTTCAGTTGTGCAGCAACGTCATCGTATCGTCAATTGTACGAGCGAGCGTCTAATCACGGTTCTAATGCACATGACTAGAGATCGTGACAAGCGATCAAAGTTGGGGCGTGAGACCAAGGTCTGGCTGAACGGTTTGCTTCGAGACTGCCAAACGGCGTTACAGCGAGCACCAAATTACATTGCCGACAGCCAAACGACGGCACCCCGTACGATTATTGATTCGCAAGGGCTTGTGCGGTTTGTTGAGACCGCAACAAGTATCAATGGAGCTCAATCTTCAACTAAGGCACCAGAGACAACACTCAGATCGCCAAGGGTATCCTGTGAAGCATTCAGACACGACCGGGCCACAGCACAGTCCCTCAAGGCCCGTGAAATCTACTATCCCGCGATACTGCAAAAGCCACAGGGGTCATGGATTGAGTCGAAAGCCCTGATTACACAGTACGTAAAAACACTTGACCAGATACTCTCCACTGGTCTTTCGTTCCAGGGTAGAAACGTTCTCGTCACGGGCGCCGGCAAAAGCTCAATTGGAGTAAATATCGTTCAAGCATTGCTGTCTGGGGGCGCTAGAGTTATCGTCACCAGCAGCTCATACGCGACGAGTACGAAGTTCTATCAGCACATGTTCACCAAGTTTGGTGCCGCGGGTTCAAATCTCATGGTGGTGCCATTCAACGCAGGAAGTTCCCAGGATGCTGATGCGCTTGTAAAGTACATATACAGCTTGCCTGATGCTGACTGGGATTTGGACCACATAATACCTTTCGCAGCAATATCGGACTCTGCTCATGGTATCGAGCTTGGACCCAAGTCAGAGCTGGCACACCGTTTGATGCTCACGAACGTTTTGCGCCTGCTTGGAGCCGTGAAGAAAGCGAAGGAAGCGCGCAACATCCTCACACGACCTGCACAGGTCATTCTGCCGCTCTCCCCCAATCACGGCATGCTCGGTGGTGATGGCCTTTACCCTGAGTCCAAGCTAGGCCTCGAGGCCATTCTCAACAAGTGGCGGAGCGAAGACTGGTCGAATTACCTCTCAGTTTGCGGTGCTGTGATTGGGTGGACACGCGGTACGGGTCTGATGAGCGACAACAACATGGTCGCAGAAGGCATTGAAGCACTAGGCGTCAGAACCTTTTCACCAACCGAGATGGCGATGTACATCGTTTGCCTCATGAGTGGGCCTGTGCTTCAAGCCAACCAGATGGAGCCGCTCATTGCTGATATGAGTGGCGGTATGGGTCATGTGGTCAATTTGAAAGATGAGATCGTAGCCATTCGCCAAAGTATCACAGACACAAGTTCTCTCCGACGTGCGCAAACCAAGGAGCATGCTGTAATTGACGGCTTTCTGCCGTCACCTCGGCCGACTTTGTTCGGAACCCTTGAAGAACGTGCGAACATCAAAGTGGGGCTACCGAACTATAATGGGTTCGATCTCAGTGCCTCTCATCTCGGCATGCTAGAAGGTATGATCGACCTAGAGAAGGTTGTGGTCATTGTTGGGTTCGGCGAAGTCGGGCCTCACGGTAGCTCCCGCACTCGATGGCAGAGAGAGTCTGCAGGTAGATTGGCATTAGAAGGCGTTATCGAAATGGCTTGGACAATGGGGCTCATCGAGTACCAGGCCGCTGAGGGCTCTGAGTACATCGGATGGATCGAGAAAGACACCAAAAGGCCCATTGAAGACAGAGAGGTCAAGCAGAAGTATGAGGAGCATGTGCTAAATCACAGTGGGATCCGTGTCTTGGATGCTCGGGCTCTCGATGGACCGGATCCAGCCGCTCGCCAGATACTGCACGAGATGGACCTTCAGCACGATTTCGCCCCTTTCGAAGTGTCGAAGGAAACGGCGGCTGATCTCCTACGCGAGCACGGTAGCAAGATCACAGTCAGCCTCGGAGCTGAAGAGGACACTTGCGTGGTTACGCTTCACAAAGGCGCACGTCTGATGGTACCAAAGTCGTTGAGTTTTGATCGGACCGTTGGTGGGCAAGTCCCAACTGGTTGGTCTGCGAAGGCCTACGGTATCACTGAGGAGATCATCAATCAAGTAGACCCGGCAACACTATACGCACTCGTATGCACCGCCGAAACACTACTTTCAGCAGGTGTAACGGATGCATATGAGTTTTACAAGCACATCCATGTCTCTCAGCTCGGTGTGTGCGTAGGGTCCGGATTCGGCGGGGCTACATCACTACAAGGCATCTATAAGGAGCGATACGAGGATAAGCAGGTACAAAGCGATGTTCTTGCAGAATCCTTCGTCAACACAGGAAGTGCGTGGATCAATATGCTTCTGCTAGGATCCTGCGGCACGAACATTACGCCAGTGGGTGCGTGTGCGACTGCTCTCGAATCTCTCGACGTTGGTGTAGAAACCATAATGAGTGGCAAGGCCAAGGCTGTGCTGGTCGGCGGCTACGACTATCTCGCGAAGGCCGTGTCCTACGAATTCGCGAATATGAAAGCGACGATCAACTCTGACGAAGACTTCAAAGCTGGGCGACAGCCTCACGAAATGTCACGTCCTGCCACTAGTTCCCGCGCTGGGTTTGTCGAGTCTGAAGGGTGCGGCACACAACTTCTCACTACTGCGAGCCTTGCCATGGAGATGGGACTACCGATATACGGTATTGTTGCTCTGACTAGGACGGCTTTTGACGGTGTAGGTCGGTCACTTCCAGCTCCCGGCCGAGGCACCATTAGCTTCAGTGGCGTTTCGAAGCAGTCCCACGGCTCACCGCTGCTTGATATGCGCTACCGCAAGCGCATGATTGAGCGATCGCTGATTCACATTGCGGAGAACGAACAGAGTGAGCTGGAATATCTCGAGAAGAAATTGACGGCTTCTATTCCGGACTCTGTAGATCTGAAGGACAGTGCCTATCGCCAGCATCTCGTCGATGTCATCAAGAATGAAACCAAGAAAGAGCGGTCCGACATCCTCAGCCGCTACGGCAACGAATTCTGGAAGCGCGACACCACGATCTCGTCTATACAAGGCGCACTCGCTGTTTGGGGCTTAACGGTCGATGACATATCCGTAGCGTCATGCCACGGCACATCCACAGTCAAGAACGAACTCAACGAGTGCACTGTCATTCAGGATCAAATGACACAACTCGGTCGAGCCAAGGGCAATCCTCTCCTCGCAGTCTTCCAGAAGCATCTCACGGGCCATCCCAAAGGCGCGGCAGCGGCGTGGATGCTGAACGGTGCTTTGCAAATAATGGAGACTGGCCTAATACCCGGTAATCGAAATGCCGACAACATTGACCCAGCGCTCGAGAAGTTCGATCACATTGTGTTCCCGAACGAGACGATCCACTCTTCTGCGGGCGTTGATGCGACTCTGGTCAACGCTTTTGGCTTCGGGCAGAAAGGCGCGCAGGCGATCATCGTGCATCCGAAGCATCTTTTCGCTGCTGCGGGCAAGGAGGCATATGCGTCGTACTCGGAGAAGTTCCGCAAGCGAAAGATGAAGGCGGATCAACATCTGGTGAAGGCGATGATTACAAATAGCATGTTTCGGGCTAAGAACGAGGCGCCGTACAAGAAGGAGAATGAGATGGAGTGGTTGATGAATTTGGATGCGAGACTGCCGATGGATATGACGCTTTGAGTGGCTTAAGGCGGAGTGGACGCTGTTCTTGAGACACAAAGACGGAAAGACGTTGCTTTGCGCAAGATTCAGTCTGTTGGCCGTATCCTCACCTTTGCAAGTGGTAGCACACTGTATATCAATTGACGGCCATAAACAACATCACTCACTCCGGACATGTAGCTAACCGCATACATTCTTTGTAGTACAGTTAGACTATCAAAACTCATGGAGCTGTTTTGCAAAGAAGGTTTATTCTTCCCTCTATCCCTCATCCATGATCTGCATCACCGTCGAGTTCTTGACACTGCACTCCTCCGGACCACGGCATCCGAGTGATGCACGAGCAGAATCGATGTCGCCGTCGCCGCGCATCTCGACAATAATAGTGGCAGCTGCCTCGCATGAGATCTCGAAGCCACCGAAAGATTGGTAAGTAGCGGCTATGCTCGGTGGGCAAAAGCAATCTGCGGTATTTGGGCAGTCTGGTTCTTCTGGCACAGATGGCTTGGCGCACGTTCGACGCGGGCTCGGTAGACGATGGACCTGTGATGCGGCTGGACTTGGGACAGCATCAAGCCTTTTCGACGGCTGGTCAACAGACGAAGTCGCCAAAACCGATCCCTTTCGAACAGTAATGTCCCTCACATGTATGTGGCTACGAGGCCGCATCGGATACTGGTCCGAAGTATCAGACCTTGTTTCACACACTATCTGCGGTTGCGATGTCGGTGCTATTGCATGGTTGGTTGGAAAGCATGTCGATCCTGGTGTTCGAAATGATCGCAGATGTTCCTCGATTTCGCCCTGCGAAACGCCGTGACGGAAGAGTAGGTCTCGCAAACCTGTATTTTCTTCTGAAACTCTTCGAGCGGCCTTCTGCACTTCCTGAGTTGCTCTCACACCCTGTTGCTCGTATTCTTGAACTCGCTTTTGAAGATCATCGATGAGCTCTTTTCTTCGGTTGCGGGAGCGTCGCTGATTTTCCCGGATGCGCGTCGCGGTTGGCGTGTCATTGCCCTGCAGTAGCATCAGCCAGCGAACATGGATTCATACAGCGATCTGAACGGACTTTCTTTGACATTGTCAAGCATCAGACCGATGGGTGTCCGAAGGCGTGGGAAGTTTTGATGGAAATGACGGAGCCCTGGCGGAAGCTTAGTAAGCGAAAATCCCGACACAAGCCACTCGCGTCGTCCACGGGCTTCTTTTTGTCTCCTCTTGGAACATCTTGTCACCCTCACACATTACCTTACACGGAGCAGCAAGCCTATCGGCACAACCAAAAATACCTTACGGACCGTCGCACCATCTGCAACAAATGGTCGAGGTAACCACAATCGACATTGCACATCTTCTGTCAGGGCCTCACGCCGTCACATTGTGCTCACAATACAAGTTATCTGATCCCAATCTATTCGTTTGATCCCGATCTACCGGTAGTGGTTTGATCTCAATCTAGTGATGTAGTTGTAGGAGACCCGTCTCATGTTCCGGCCTACCCTCAGCGATCGTGCTCAGCCATCTCGAGCCTGGCGCTTCTTCACTCGGCGCAACTGAAACATGAAGCCGCTCGCTATGGTGTATGTTAGACCAGCAAATATCTGAACGTAAAGGTATTTCCTGGACGACTCCGGTCGCCGCAGTTTCAATGCGATGCCCTCGGACACTACGCCAGACATTAGTCAATAGTCCTTCCGCAAAGTGCGGATATGAGGACATACCTATCGCTGGTACAATTACTGATGCCCACGAGAGAGACAGTAACGATTGCAGATTCTTGAGTCCGGCAACCTCAACACAAAGTGGCCCTATGGTCTACGGCTGTCAGCTCCAAGACCCTGACTATGAATATCTCAGCGCGTTGCTCACCATCCAGAATACTCCAACGATGGCTCCGCAGAGTATGGCGAAGAAGATTGTAAGCCCGAACGAGGTTGCGGGCAGCCAGAAGACAAAGCAAGATAGACCGCAAAGTAGCGTTAGAGCACCTGCTGTGTCGATACGACTCGACTTGTCGCTGAGGATCCCAATAATCGGTCGACCAATCGCGGTTCCCACGTGCAGCAAACCCACGATGTCTGTAGCTTGCGATCGAGACAAGCCAATCGATAGCGCAAAATCCGCTAAGGAAAACAGAAGCAGAACGTACCCGAGCATACTGATGAAAGCCCAGGCAAGGAGCAGCAGCACGTCGTATCGTCGAAGAAGTTTGGTATCGAAGCCAAGTTGTCTTGGTCGAATAGCACTGTTTCTGTCTCGTATGATGGCGATTGCAACCACTTCTGCGGCGAAAGCAATGACACCAGTAATGCGTAGAGCCCAGCTGATACCCCATCGACGGATGATGGCCTCTGTACCCTAGGAAGTGTATGTACGGAGTCAGTGTATATCTTACATGCAGTTTGTACAATCGGCTACTGACCCAAGTGAAAGCAGCACCGCCAACGCCAGAGCCTGCAGCGCTGATTCCGTTGGCCAAGCTGCGTCTTCGGAGGAACCATTGCGACAAAACCGGCAAAGCCGGAATGTAGAGAAAGCCGATGCCGCAACCGACGAGGACGCCCTGGGTCAGGTGTAGCTGCCATATCCGCGTTGCAAATGATGCAGTTATGAATCCTACACACTGAAAGACAAGGCCGATAGACATGGCGGCATGGACACCAAGTACGCGTGTGGCAACTGTGACCAGTGGTGCGACCAGCATGGCTATGGCGAAATTGAAGCCGCCCACGAAAGCATAGTCCCAAGTGGTGGCCTCGGGGAATCTGCTACTGCTGAGATAATGTGAGAGATATATCCCATATGCCTGCAAGTCTACTTAGTAAGTCATTATGCTCTGACAAGTCGTTCAATGTGACAATTTACCGAGACCGTTCCCCAGGTGAAGCAGTTGATAGCAAAGCATGCGCCAACGCAAACCCAACCATACCCACCATCCGGGGGTACATCTTCAGCAGTCTCATTCATCCCTAGACTGTTTTCGATCTCCAGCTTTTGCGCTGTCGGTGTTGCTGCTCCGTTTGGCAGCGAGTTCGACGTCATGTCGTTCATACTGCTCACACTGGGTACGAGCGTGAAGTCCCGCCGACAAAGAAGGCGTACGGCGGCAGTGACTTAAGTACGTGTGTCGAGGCACTGGACTGTGTCTTTCATGATATGTCACTGCTGTGTGGAAAAAGTTGGCTTTGTCAGATAAGTGTGGTAGTGTGTTCTAGCACCCGAGAGAGACCTCGCCACTCCAGGCTAGCGTCGCGGCTAATGCCCACCGCAGCCACGATCATCGAGACGTCGTAGCACATGTTGAGCTGTTTATTCCTGTTTAAAGAACCAGCCTCGTATTTTTTGCACTCTCAATTACTGTTCTGCCTTCTTTGTCTTTTCCTCTTTCAGCCTCTTTTCTTCTCGCTCACTGAACCTGTCGCCGAACAAATCGAAGTGAGGCCTCATCACGAGAGTGTACTTGACAAATTCTTCCATGCAGTCAACGAGCCTGTCTCGGTTGCCGCTCGGCATGAGCCTGCTTCCCTCTTCTTCTTCGGTGAACTGCTTGTATGCCATTGGTACTGAGCTCTGATTGGGAATAGCAAACATGCGCATCCACCGTCCGAGAATGCGTAAAGAATTTACTGTGTTAAAAGACTGGGAGCCACCCGATACTTGCGCAATAGCCAGTGTACGCCCTTGAGTTGGCCGGACGGAACCTGTTGATAGAGGAATCCAATCAATTTGGTTCTTGAACACGGCAGTCTGAACACCGTACGTTAGCTCGCAAACATGACCATGATCGGCGTTGCTCAAGTATACTCACAAGATTACCGTGTTGCTCAGGGCTGACCCAAACATGGCCATCAGACCACTTGCTGAGATGGCGCAGCTCTTGCACCTTTGGATGTGAATGCTGAACGTCGTCCTTGACGGGCAGACCGGTTGGATCATACACTCTCACATCGCAGCCTAGTCGAAATAGAATACGACTGGCCTCAAATGCAAGAAGGCGTGAATAGGACCTGTTTTCGTTAGCGTTCCTGCTGTCACGTGTAGGAACGGCAAGAGGCCATACCGCTTCCGCATGCTCCCATATACGACAAGAACTTTCAGCCGATCTTGACCACCCTGAAGCACTTGTTGATCCACCATCTTCAGTACGGTACTCAGCTCGAGCTGGGAGACCCAGTCTTGGCTTGGAGAGGCATCGTCCTGGATAAAGGGTCGATACGTGCTGCGCACTTCTGGATCATCTGTTGCGGATGTGGGCGCCAGGGACAGGTGACGGTACGCCGGGTCTATTTCCAATTCTACTCGGATGCGCTCAGCCGCTGTGTTGTTCAAGTCTCCAATTGCGACCGTAGCCATGGTGCGTGCAAGTGCAAAGGCAGCACTAAAGGGAGCGTTTCTGCGCAAAGCTGTGCAGTGTAGTGCGCGAAAGAAGCTCATGTGATGCTTGAAAATACGCTCAATACGCAAGATGGAAGCAATTACTTTGTGACTCGGTGTGCGGCCGGTGTTGAACTCGAGTGTTCGCAGCTTGGACTTGGTGAATGTCGCAGACTCTTGCGATCTGTCACTGGCCGTACATGATTGGCTACGTGTTTCGCCTTGCACGACTAGCAACCTCAAGCACTAGCTGCCAACATCCATCGATTACGACACAGATACCTATTTGATACGATACCACCGCAACGCCAAATGTGAGCACTCAAAAAGCAACGAGAAGGGCATTATAAAATCTTTTCTTTCGTGTGACGAGAAATCCACTGTCCAGACATGAGTCTCGACACGTCACGTCATCGCAGCTCACGGGCGCTAGGCCGCCTGCCTATGTCCAAACTTTGGCATCATATTCATCCATCTGCTGCACGTAGTCCTCACCGGCTGCTGCCCATCCTTTGACACCTTCAACAAGAACTAGACTCCTCATCTTCTCGTCGCCCCGGTCTTCTATATAATCGCTGAACCAACTGGCAGCCCGAGTACCTCGCCCACGGGAAGACGCTGTTGTAGTCGTACATTAGCATCACTACGGTGCGCAGTGTGCGAGATGAATGGAACTTACAACAATACCAGATGACCTTTTCAAGACCTGCCGTTTTGAAAAGAGCGTACAAGGTAGGTATGGTTGGGTGTAGGCTCTGCGCCGGGAGGTTGATGGATCCACGAATGGTTCCACCCTGCAGCAGTGAGTGTTCATGATTTATACCCGAACGAAGACTTAGGGTGCTTACCTCGTGGTCGTTACGACGGACATCTACCAGAACATAGTCTTTCTTCACAGTGCCGACGTCCGAACGAAGGAGTTCAAGTACTTGTTGCCGATCAATGGTAGCTGGGCTGCTTTGTCTGGGCGCAGGATACATTGCGTGCCATGGCGAGGTTGTAGTCACGGTAGACATGGTTGTTCTTGAGATGGTACCAAAATCCTGGATCGGGCTCGAGATCACTCCAAATGTGCGGAGTGGCTTCATGTTATGCCTGGGTGAGTATGTCACTGCAAGCATTTGATTGGCGGAGAGATTGCTACTACGCTAGTTTCCCATTCCGCAACCCAAAGAATGATCGTGAAATATTCTTGCGATGATTGATCATCTAGATCTGACTTGAGCTTCGACGATCAGAGAAAGCATAAAGCTCGCCATATCGTTCTTTCCATCTCGCTACAGCCATCAAACATTCGTCTCGGCACCTCTTGAAACCTCTCGGCAACCACTACATCAAGCGTTACGCGGTTGACATACCTACATGTCACTTAGGTAGTTCTGTCTCCTCGCACAACCAAACACATCATGCACCATGAATAGCATCGCACTGCATCTCCTTTTGAAAAAGAGAGCAATCCTCCCGACGGCCTGGCTCCATCAGACATGGCCCAGCATATCGGAAGGCGCAAGACAGCGAAAGCAGGGATGGCATTCCAGTCATCAAAGGCCTCAGCTGGTTATAACGCCTGTTGGCGTTATGCATTCTGCTGGCTATGATCATCGGAGTGCTACTTAGTAACTTTGTCGAAGAGACAGGCTCAGCGCTTCAGAGGGGCAAATTCGTGAACGTTTCCGTCCCAATAGGTGAAGATACATCAGTTCGAAGCGCTACACGTTGGCTAACCTGCAATTAGCCGTCGAACTGCTCGTCATGATGTACCCCATCCTTTGCAAGGCACGCTATAAGAGCTTGCATCATCTTTTCAAGCACCGTGCTTTGTGGATACAAATCGGCTTCAGCATCATGATGAACTGGATTGTGGCACCCTTCCTCATGGTAAGTACCAAATGCTCCAAGATTGAGAAGACTTTGACTAACGTTCCCGCTCGCTTTGTCTAGGGCGTTCCTCCCAGATCGAAGTGACTTGCGCGAAGGACTGATATTGGTCGGCCTCGCGAGATGCATTGCCATGGTATGGGTGATCTCTTTGGCCTTCTCCAATCCTCTAATCACGTCCAACAGGTACTCATCTGGTCTGGTCTGGCTAGCGGCGACGACGGGTACTGCGCCATCCTCGTGACTGTAAATTCAATCCTCCAAATAGTCCTCTACGCCCCACTAGCAATCCTGTTTATTTCGGTCATCGGCGGCAAAAGCGCAACACTAGCCATCTCCTACTCCTCAGTCGCCATCAGTGTCGCGGTATTTCTCGGCATACCACTCGGTGCTGCAATACTCACGCGCCTCATACTCCGGCGGCTAGCTAGACCTGAGTGTTTCTCTGAAGTCTTCCTCAAGTGGTTTGGCGCCTTGGTCGCTCATCGGTCTGCTAAACACTATTTTGGTGCTGTGTGCGTCTCGAGGGCGACAAGTGGTGCATCGGATTATGTCCGTTGTTCGCGTTGCGGTCCCGCTGATTGTGTATTTCATTATTATCTTCTTCTTCACGATTTTAGTCACATATCGACTCGGGCTTGGGTACAAGCTAGGTACGACACAGAGCTATACTGCTGCGAGCAACAATCTCGAGCTCGCTATCACCGTCGCCGTGGCTACATTTGGAGCGAACAGTGATCAAGCACTGGCTGCGACGGTTGGACCACTCATTGAGGTACCAGGGCTCATTGAATTGGTCTATGTTGTGAAATGGATTGGTCAACGTTGGGGTTGGAAGGGCTGACTGATAAATCTCAATAAGAGCGCGAGAGAACAGCGAAAAGCAGATACTGTATACATTCAAGGTGGCCTGCTATCACTATACATAAGCCCATCGTTGATGTAATGGTGGGCTTGAGAGACATTATACCGATGCAAGCTCGAAAGGGACACATCGATGCTTGTCAAGACGTTAAACTGATGTGACCCCTTTGGTGGAAATTCATGGAATTGCTAGACCACCGCCCACATGTCATCCTCAACTCGCATAAAAACTTGAAAGTCTGTCGAGCAGCATTAAACGACATTGTCAGGCTGATCGACGCGGTGGTAGGCAGTGTTTGTCCACTCAGCGTTGTTCAACACCACCGAAGCATCCGACTCCTCGGCAAGCTTGGCCTTTGAAGTAACGCCCTTCCCAGCAGGTATCCAAAAGTCGCCAAAGACCCGACCAGGATGAAACACGGTAATAGCGGCGACTGTAATGATAATCATGGGACCTTCAAAGATCATGAACGTTGACTCGTGGTTGGCAAGCTTGCCGCCGAATCCGTCCCAGAGCTCGGCAACACGATAGATGCATCGCACGAAGATGAGAACGGTAGCGGTGAACAAGCTCCACTGGAAAATATTGAAGCTCTTGTTGGAACGGAGAGACTCGTACAGCGCTGGTTGCATGCGAGAGAGAGAGCCCGAGATCTTGGCGCGGCGTGTTCGAAGGGCGAAGTCTGCCCAGAGTGCGAGAAAGAGGCTCATGGTGACGACTTGGGAAATGAGGCCGGCGATCATAATGTCGACGCCGCGTCTTGAGCCCTTTGAGTCTTTTGCCGTAGCTGCCAGACCGCCGCCTACACCCTGCAGGAGAAGCGAGAGCACGTCGCAGCCAACGAAAATGTACTCGTATAACTTGGGCTTGAGGCGAGAGTTCTCAGCGCCGATGGCGACGATAACACGACCGAGACACATGTAAATACCTGCAGTGAGGAGGGCAGGCGCAATTGTGAGAGGGATAAGGTTTACTAGGGAACATTAGCTGCTGCGCCAGAGGCCTGCATTGAATATGACGTACCCAGGAAGTTGTTCATTAAGAAGGGGTTGTTGTTGAGCATGATGCGACCAACGTATCCAACGATCTCTCCAAGGATGCCGGCACACATCGTGCCCATAAACGCCCAAGTCTTACTGCGGACGCCAAACCACAATTGTGCGCTGATTAGAGCAAAAAAGCATAGCATGTAGAAGACATTGCCACCAATATTTGGTCGGTACTCGATGGTCTGCCACGACTCGGGGCATTTGCCGACTGTGCAGTACCTTCTTGACATGGCAATCTTCAGAGGATCTGTGGTGTTGACATCGATATTATCAGGGTCGATACCATTGGCGTCGACGGCTCTAGCGACGAGGTGAAAGATTGTATCCATAGCGCCGGAGTATTGTGAATGATTCCTGAAGGGAGAGTGTTTGCGATTGAGGTAGAGAAGACGAATTGAGTAGAAAGGAGCAACAGAAAAGACGGCTTGGGGTAAAGACGAAGCTGCTTAGGAGTTGGAATGTACTCTTCCTCACTGCGAGCAACAAACGTCTTTATACATAGTTCTCTTGCCCATGATTGTTATGGATTAGGCGTGCCGACGCTGATTGGTCGATTCGTACAAGAGGCACAGCAACTCAAGTTGCTGCGGCTCATCCTGCCACAAGCTGTCATCAGCCTCAGAGCTGGGAAGCCCTACATTTGTGTGTGTCCCGGGGTTGCATCTTGCTATCCTCGATTTACCGTGCATCTGTGCAACTCAGCTTTGCGAAGCGTGTCACTGCCGCGCGATCAGCAACTAACGGGATAACAAACGTCGGTCCCGAGTCCAACTGGGCGACTACGTCCTTTGAACAGCTGTATTGTGTAGCGATCTAAGAATAGATGGATGTACCGTGTGTTCGCATAGTATACAGAAGGAAGCAAAATGATCAGCGAGCGTGAGGTTGCTGGGCGCCTGGTTTTGGCATACCAGGGCATGGTACCGAGCATTATCATCTCGCGCAAGGACAAGAGCAGAAAGGGCGGTACATCAGAACTTGCTACTGTATTTGACCTAGGGGGCACTCTCATCTTTGTTCTTGAGGGCGTGCATGCTCGATAGCGACGCCTCAAGCGTTGATGATGCGTCAAAATACCAGCATTGAAGGGTTTACGTGTTGGCGCTGAATCAACGAGAGATCGAGATCATTTTCGAGATAGCGACGTTCTGAATACGACCACACGATGATGAAAGATGGATGCAGAGGATGGGTCGACCGGTGAAACGTAGTGGCTGAAGCTTTAGCGGCCCTTGGCATGTCTCCACACACACGAACCAACGCGCTCCTACACAACTACATCATCGCCAGGGTCACTAATCGCATTAGTCCACATCCATGACTACCTTACGGTCACCTACGACAATAAGGTCGCTCGCATTGTCGCCAGTATTGGAGCCGCGGACTATCATACACAATACCCGCAGATTCCAACTCGTCTGCTCACGTGCCTCCTGTTCATCAGCGCGAACCAGGGTATCGCGCTATTATGGACCAGTAGCAGGCTTGCGTAGAAATCAAGCATGTCAGATCAAAAGAATTGGAGCATTTAGCACATCGATTATACGAAGGGCAAAGCATGAGGAACCTACAACTCCACCACCGAAGACACAACCGGTAAGTTCCATTGCCCCGTGTCTTGCACTTTCGGTGTGCAAGACATGTCATACATGTGCATGTTGGCGTGTGTATCGTAATCGAGCAGACAAGGCTTCACGCACACCTCTCATCGTCCCATGCCCATGGACACACCATGTCAACCTTTTCGACAAACACCCTCCCACCTCTTCTACATCAACATCACTATCCACAAAAGCCAAATACTAACGTCCATCCAGCCTCCCACCCCCCTCTCCCCCACCTCCAAACTCGCCTCGACCCTAAAATCCACCCTCAAACTCCCCACGGTAACAACCCACGAAAACATCTACAACATCCCCAACTTCCTGACCCTGACCCGGCTCATCGCCACGCCCCTAGTCGGCTACCTGATCATCCACAACCAGCACCTCTACGCCTTCAGCCTATTTACCTACGCCGCCTTTTCCGACCTCCTCGACGGCTGGATCGCGCGCAAATGGAAGCTGCAAACTGTTGTCGGCAGCGTCGTGGACCCCATGGCCGACAAGTTCCTCATGACTACTCTCGTCACTTGTTTGGCGGTCAACGGCAGTCTGCCGATGCCGCTGTTTGTCTTGATCGTAGGGAGAGATGCCAGCTTAGCGGTCTCGGCGCTGTACTACAGGTACGCGAGTTTACCTGCGCCCAAGACGATGGCGAGGTATTGGGATTTCAGTCTACCGAGCGCGGAAGTGCATCCTACCACGATATCCAAGGGCAATACATTTCTTCAACTCAGCTTGCTGGGGACGCTGCTGTGTACGAATTTACTGCATGATCCGAGCGCGACGACAGGCGCAGCGGGTGGACTGCTGCTTTCAATCCAGGAGATGTTGGGTGGGGAGCAGGGTGTTAGGACGATGGTGCAGGGTATGTCGGCTGTTGTTGCCAGCACGACGATTTACAGCGGTCTGGAGTATACGTGGTCGAAGAAGGCGGTAGTGATTCTGGGAGGAGATGAGGCGTTGAAAAGAAAGCAGGGGTTTACAGGACGGATGATCATGGCAGGCGGATTTGGGTCGTTTATTGCGCTTGCTGCTTGGCTGTGGTATACTGGAAAAGAGGAGGAGGAAGCGGAAGAAGTGGTGGAGAAGAAGTAAGCGAGAAAATGTCCGTGTGCTCACAGACAGCCTAAAGCCCTCTATCTCGAGAGAAAGTCTCACTGCATACAATATCTTCATCCCTCTTCGCGATTTATACGCTCAGCGAAATCGGGATGCGCATCCTCCCCACATTCATATTCCACCGCTCCCCAGGAATGCATCCCTCCCGAGTTCCCCCACGCCCATATTCCCACCCTTTGTCCGCAACCATCCATCCCATCCCATCCCCCCATTCAACCACAATTCCTTTGTTCCCACCCACCCCCGAAGACAACCCACGCCTAAAATGCCACCAACCCTCTTCTCAACACTAACAGCCCCCCCCCCCCCGTGGGGGTGGACCACCCCCCACCCCCCCCCACCCCACGCACCACCCCGCAAAAGGGCGATAGGGGGGTATGAG
>Ga0265797_10001569_pt1 | contig 40030 bp, 47 predicted proteins | sample P2T30metagenome_FD_192433 | JGI IMG/M metagenome (GOLD analysis project Ga0265797, IMG submission 192433) | Plant litter microbial communities from East Loma Ridge, Irvine, California - P2 T30 | ecosystem: Environmental > Terrestrial > Plant litter > Unclassified | place: USA: California...
GTAGATGACTTGTCTACGCGCTATCTACTATAGCTGATATATACCCCTGCGATTCGCAGTTAGCATGCTGCCTGGAGCATTTGTGTACTTTGGTGCCTCTTCAACTACAGAAACATCAGATACAGGACATTTTGGGGGCGTTGGAGGTCATTTCCACATACATGAAAACGCATATCACGGCGTTACGATTGCTGGCTCACGTATGAGAATACAACACCACCGTGCATGCACGCGGCGTTGGATTACGATTTATGCTCCCATGATGACCCAAATAATTGTGCTGTAATGATCCATAAGCATGGCTCGTTGGCCAGTAGTACTAGTAAACGAAGATACTATGCTGTGTCTAGCAATGCCGCATGTCATAGCCCACTGATTCCGTATATCGTTTAACGAAAGATCCAACAACTGCATGATACATTTGTGCATGCGGTCTCCAAAAAACGCCTACGTCGCGTGGGTCCAGGCGCGCGGAGATGTGTGGGGAAAGAGTCGGAGCTCGGTCCTAACGCCAAAAAGTTCGCGACTCTTCTCTCGCATGCGCATGCGCATGCGACAGCTTCCATGTCACTCTACTACGAAGCCGCGACGGTCCTCGCAAACACCGAGAACACAGGCGGGTCTCTGAAGTCGCGCATATACGGCAAGAAAGATCTGAAGAGCACACCAGGCCAATTGTTTGCGCTCATTGCGGAAACGTCAAAATGGTCCATTGTGCTCAAAGATGTGATTGAGAAGACTAAATTGCTGGCAGAGGAGAGGAAGGTAGGTAGCTTACTGGCAATACTCTGTGTCGCATCCTGATGTTAATAATTTTTGAACAGCTTACGCCAATCCTTGCCCTCCTTCTTACCCACGATCTGTTGCTCGCGAAGAACGGTGTTGCTGCAGCCGCCAACCATGTCCTCAAGCTCGCCATCACGAGACACAAAGCCCGTCTGAGCGCCGAGCTCACGAAAGCCCGCATACGATACGGATACGCGACTATAGAGGCATTCAGGGAGGCTGTTAATGATGGCGAGCTTGAGAAGGATGAGGGTGATGCGCCCAAGAGCCGCCATCCTCGCTGGGTGCGCATCAATACCGTCAAGACGACGTTGCAGCAACAGCTATCGACCACATTTGCCGGCTTTGTCAAGACTGAGAATTTGAGCGAAGTGCTTTCTGCGCCTAAGAAGTCGAAAATATACTACGAAGACCCCAACATACCGAACCTACTCGCCTTACCCTCTAAGATCGATCTGAGCAGGTCAATCGCGTATACGAAGGGACAGATCATCTTCCAAGACAAGGCTTCGTGCTTCCCTGCCTATCTGCTAGATCCGCAGCCTGACGATGGCGACGTTATCGACGCAACAGCAGCACCAGGCAACAAGACAACACATCTGGCAGCTATCGTATCTGACCGGAGGCGACCGGGTGAAGAACAGAAGGTCATTGCATTCGAGCGCGACAAGGGTAGAACCTTCACGTTGCAGAAGATGGTCAAGCTCGCATCAGCGGACAGCATCGTTCAGGTCAAAGGTAGTAGCGACTTTATCGCTGCGAAGCCTGGATCTGACGAATATGCCAATGTTGGTGCTATACTGCTCGACCCCAGTTGCTCCGGTACTGGCATAGTTGGACGTGACGATGCAATCAAGATGCATCTACCAGAGTCACCAAACAGTCGCCCAGCACCGCAAAAGCCTGAGAAAGGCAAGAAGCGGAAGAGAGACGACGCGCCTGAGGAAGCTGACCTTTCAGCGACGCTTGACTTGGATATGGATGAATCAACACCTGAAGAGACACCAATGCACGGCAAGCTAGCCGAGCGACTGACAGCTTTATCATCCTTCCAGCTCCACATCCTCAATCATGCTATGCGATTCGAGAGCGCGCACAAGATCACGTACTCCACATGTTCCATACATTTCGAAGAGAACGAAGGTGTTGTCTTCCAAGCATTGGCCTCTTCGATCGCAAAAGAACGGGGCTGGTCGATTCTCAAGAGAGACCAGCAAGTCGATGGGATGAAGAAGTGGCATAGACGCGGAGTGTGGGAGGACGAGAAACTGGAGATTGATGTGGATGAATCTTTGAAGAGTGACGTACTAGAAGCGTGCATTCGGTGTGATAAGGGTACGGAAGAAGGCACAATGGGTTTCTTCGTTGCTGCCTTTGTCCGGGACGGCAGTTCACATTCGGCACCAATCATGGAAACCGCAATCGCTGAAGTTGAAGATGAGGAATGGGATGGTTTTAGTGGTGATGAGATGGTTGAAGAGGCAGTAAAGCCTGTGGAGATACCGGCAGCCGAAGGGACTGAGAAGCGGAAAAAGAAGAAGCGCAAACACTGAGATATATGAAAGAAATGGGAAGGCGTTCAAGCACTCATGGCAGAGGAAAGGGCAGCTGATGCCAGGACCCTCAGACCTTGAACCAGTACGAAAGCCACCCTTTCACTACACCATTCAATACACCGGCCGTACCTATTCCTTCTCCGCCAAACCCTTACCATCATTCAATGCAACACGACTCCATATCTTGACACCCCGAACACATCAACACCAACACCATGACACCCGCCCTCCGTGACAGCCTCTCCAGCCCCCTAACCATATCCACAACCCACACCGCCGCCACCTTCCCCGTCACACCCCCCGTCCACCCGGACCTCTCCCGCCCCCGCCTCAAACAAATAGCCCGCTGGATCCGCGACGAACTCGACCTCCGCGTCGCCCGCGACGGCCCCGACGTCCTCCGCCCGGACGACGTGCTCACCCTCCACGAAACGCTCGTCGCCCTCCGCCAAGCCCAAAACATCACCATCTCCGTCCTCCGCGCAACCGGTATCCATAAAGCTGTCCAAGACGTTGCGGGCGTGGCAACACGCTGGCCGAGTCGGTTGTGCGACGACTGCGACAAGATTGTAGACAGTTGGACGGCGAAGTTTGGGCCGTTTAGCGAGATTCATCCGTTTTTGTATGGGAGGGGGGGTAGGTTGGAGGGGATTGCTAGTGTGAATGAGTATTCTAGGGAGGCGTTGCTTAAGCGCTGGGCGGAGACTTGTCCGGAGAAGATTCATCCGAAGAGGTCGCATAAATTGGGGGATTTGGGGTTTGTGGCTGGGACGTAAGTTGACGAAATGTTGCTTGGAGAGACTTGCAGATGGACTGATGTTCGTTGTAGGTGGTGGATCAACCCTCTGTTCGCACACCATGCTGGCATCATCGGGCTTGAGGCTTGCGATGGCGGTACGACATACGACAAACACGGTGCATATGCTCTTCTACTCAAAGATACGGGCGAGATTGAAGCCTCGTCTGAAGAACGCTTTACCTATCGTGTTCCGCAGAACGACAAGGGTAAGTTCCGTCTTACCTCTGCTACACCCAAGAGTCGAGATCCTGTGAGGGTACTTCGCAGCCACAGCATCAACAGCGTCTGGGGACCAAAAGCAGGTGTGAGATACGAAGGCCTGTACAGCGTCCGAGGCTGGTCCATCAAGCAAGCCAAAAGCAGTAACCTTGCTGGTGGGCAATGGAAAGAAGGCGATATCCTGTTTGACGTCCTGTTTGAGAGGACCGACTCAGTGCCCATGGCGGTAGTCATCAAGCGACCCACAGCGACCGAAGTCGACGACTACGCCGAGTACAAGCGTCTCCGCAAGGTCAACCGAGACGGTAAACGCAAGTCGCACAGCACACTTCCCGTAGGCGGCGCCAAAAGCGATTTCTCAACCCCGCTCAAGACAGCACCACCAGTCACACCCCACGTAGTCCCCAAACCCCTCCCAACAGACCCCCCATCGATCGAACCCCGCAAAGGCATATTCAAACACCTCCACTTCGACGAAGAAGCCCACGTCCACATCCTCGACAAGGAAGACGTCATATCCCCCAAATCCGTCCCCGAAGCCGACCCCCTCACCACCACCGCTACAATGAGCAAAAGCAACACGCTCCTCGTCCCCGCAAAACCCAGCCGCACAAACACACACAGCAAAGCCGATGTATCCACAACAGGCGGCGAACCGCGCAGACACGCCAGCCCCGCAGGTTCAAACGCCAGCAGCGCCCATACCCATGCCTCAGCTACCACTTTCCCCGGCATCAACATCCGTGAAGTCGCACCGTGGATTGACTACGACGCTGATTTATCCTTACCTTCGCCTCCAGAGGACTCGACGATTGTGCACCAACGACCTATTATTACACAGTCTATTGCTACTGACTCTATCAAAACGAGTATTTCGCGGGATACCTTTGGTACGCCTGTGGAAGGGGATACTTCGAGTCCGGTTGGTGGTGATGGGAATGGGAATGGGAATGGGAATGGGAGTATTGATGGGGGCAGGCACGGGAGAAGGGGAGATGTTGAGTTTGGGGATAGTCTTAGTCCGCATGGAGCTGGGCATGGGCATGGGCATGGGGTGGGGAATGGCAAGAAGGAAGGAGGCAAGAGGAAGAGTATTCTTGTGCGGAATCGGAATCCGGTGGGGAGGTTGTTTGATGGGGTTGTTGATGATAGGGATGATGGGGAGGAAGAAGAAGAAGAAGAAGAAGAAGTGGACGAGAAGGCAGGGAAGTGGAATGCTGTAACGACACCTCCTATATTTCACGACTTCGCCGACGTTACCTCCCTGGAAGACCCTTTTATCGCGAATCCTCCTCCACGCATACCACGACGACCTAGACGCCCCTACTTGATGCGTAGGGATCTCATCGCGCGATCTAGAATCCTGACGCCTGTGGGCAGTCCTGTCTGTATCCTCCATCCTGAGCGCGTAGGGGAAGTACGAAAGGAACTCGCTGAGTCAAGCGCAGAAACCAAGTTGAGAGATATCATGGAGAGGGTGGATGGTGTTGAGATGGGTCGTTGGCGGTATATCTAGAACAATCGCAGAATTCCTACTATTATCTTCATGGAGATGGAGATTCACTCACTCACTCTGCACAGTGACAAACCCTGTCAATCTATATACATTCCGCCTCTATTCCTATTCATTCCCATGTCCATCTCGAATCCTAACGTATAACGTCACGCCCTTACCTTAGCGCGAATACAAACATCCAACCGCACGAGGGTCCAGTTCAATCCAGTCCAGCCCGTCCCAGAGCCCGCCATGCCAGGTCACTGGAACCACATGCATTAGTGGGGAGCGGGACTGTCTAGCGGGCACGCTTGAACACACCAGCGGAGCACCGGTTCCATCAAAATTTTGCGCGGCTGTGCTGCGCTAACTTCAAAACGCTGTGTGGGTCGGGTTCACTAATCAATATTGAGATGGTCCCGGTATTGGCCGAAGATACAGCGCCGGGGCCTGATGGGGGCGGAAATGGAACATGGAGCCTGCTTGCGACTTTGTGGGCTTTGTGGAGGTAGTGACATACCATCGTGGACATGGGCCTGTGGAGGCGGCGCGTGCATGGTGCCGTTTTTTCCGCGGGTCCGATGGTCAAGCCTTTTTTTTTGCTTCTAGAGATGAGGAGCTTGACGTCAAGCTTGTGAAAGCCCAGTCTTGCGATCGCTTTGGCTAGACAGTCAACGATGGAGTTGAAACTTGGATGCTCAAAGAATGAATTGGGGTATCGAATTTGCTATTGTGGAAATATACATGTGGGTCAATGTTCGCTTTAGGTGTGGATAGCGAGTCAGAAGACGGCTCGTTCATCTTTCCGCCTCTTGTATTATCTAGGGTCTAGCATGACTTAGCGACTAGCCATGCTGGCTCTCCTGGCCTCGAGGACAGCATCCTCGTGCGTAGGTGGGCCCTCGTAGTTCTTCTTTCCCCAGACGAAGTACCAGATGGTTGAGATGACAACGACGGCGGCAAGGACGACGGAAGCGTAGTTCATGGACGCAGGCGTAACTTCGCGGAAAGTGGGCATGCAGAACAGAGGGGTTGCAAGGGCAGACCAGGCTGTTTGTTGTTAGCGATTGCGCGACGACAGTGGAGTAGAGATGTAACATACCAAGGGCAACGACGTTGCAGAACGTGCCGAGCATGCCGAGATGGAACTGGCCTTCCTTGACTTGCTTACGTCCAGTCATGAGCGAGACAAAGATAGGAGCAGCGTAACTCAATGTCAAGCAAATGACACCAACACCGGAGAAGGCGTTGAAAGCGGCGGCAGCACCGAAGTAGATGAGACCGAGAGCGATCTGGACCACCATGCTGAGCATCATGGCGTTGACTGGGACATCGAGGTTGGTGTTGACGACCCTCCACAGCTTGTAGCCGGGAATGGCACCGTCACGAGAGAAGGCCCAGGTAGCGCGAGACGCAGCTGTCGTGCAGCCGATACCGCAAAGCAGACCGAGGACGAGGAGGGGAACAAGAAGTCCGATGGCACCAGCGGAGGACCCTACGGCTTCCTTGATGATGACAGGCGTAGGCTGGCCGGACAAAAGACCTGCGAGCATGGCTTGGTCGGGCAGTACGAAGACGAGAGGGATAAGAAAGACGAGGCCGGCAACGGTGTTGAACGCGACGGTCGCGACCATGGCCTTGGGGACCTGAGTGGCAGGTTCGCGAACTTCTTCGCACATGCTACGAACGTGTTAGCGTTTGGACAATTGTTGTTAAGAGTTACCGCTTGTAGACACGTATAATGTCGCGATGGAGTGTGTTGCTTGGGATGTCGCTTAGGAAATGTCGCATGGGATAGTCGCTTGGGAAAGTGCATTGGGCAAGGAAAATCTGCTGCAAGTTGCTTGGGCAGAGTAGGGGAGGCTCACGAGATGATCATTCCGGTCGATGAAGTCGCGTAGGCTGCGTGCAGTAGTCCGACCATGAAAGACCATCCTGGGATCCATCCGGAGTTGGAGGGGTCGAATTCAGTGAAGACGTATTCGGCGCTGTGGCGACCATTTTTCGCAATGGCAAGGATGCAGACGATAATGGCAATCACACCAGCAAAGGTCCAGAAGATGGCAAAAGTCTAGTTATCTGTAAGTAACACATCCGGTAGCCGTTTGGGGGGAATCTCACATCCAACCATGGTAGGTATTTGTTTCCAAAGGCAGACACGGCGTTGCAAAGGAGTGTGATGCCAAGGAAGATGAGGAAGACCTGGTAGGGTGATCCTGCCATGATACCAACACCAGGTTCGCTTTCGTAGACATTGACGCATGCCACAAGGAACAGCGCGGTAGCAAAGTTGACGGATAGAGTAATGGTAATGTTGCCAACTACGAAACACCAGCCACAGATCCACGAAGCGATTTTCCGATAGGCGGGCGGCGTGATCATGAAGGTCTGGTAGTAGACACCACCACTGGTCGGGTAGACACTGGTGATCTCACCAAGGGATGCGGCGACTGCGAGAATGATAAGCGATACGGCGAGCCATCCCCAGATGATGTTGGTGGGACCTCCGCCAACTACAGGGTAGTAGAGGGTGGTAGCCAAGCCATAAGGGACGGAAGCCAGGACAAAGGACATGAAGGCCACCTGGAGAGTGGATCTTGATCGAATCAGTTCCGACTTGTAGCCCATGGCAGCCAGAAGGTTGTCGGCATCGGCGGGAACGACATCGTCTCCGGATCCAGAGTAGGTGTTGCCCAGCTTGGTCTCTTTCTCGGGCGCGCCGTTGCGCAGAGAGTGGTCGTGCTCAGCGGCATACGCATCTGACTGCGTGCCATACCTGTAGTCGGACATGAGGGGCGTGTCGCTTTGGTCCTGGGTCTGGGGGCCTGAGAGAGAAGGAGAGTTGGGGAGTTGTCGCAAAGCAAAGCTCTGGGACATGTCCCCAGCGGCGGATCAGCGCAGGCTTTGAAGGGCTGCAGAGGCACGTCAGTCGGCGCATGGTCCAGGCCCGCTAGCCAGCATGTAGACAAGTCGCCTTAGACTACCCACCCGAATTTCAGATGGCAACAGACGCGGAGCTTGGCGGGCCAATTGCTGGTGGAGGGTGGCCGGATAGGGCTGTTTTACTGCGCCGAGAAAATCACCGACTGAGTGGGAACTACAGTCTAATGCATCCGCGTTCCGTCGCCTAGGTGTTGAGGTTTTTTCTAGAAGTGGGCCAGAAGCTGAGCCGCCGTGTGCCGACGAGCAGCCGGCGATGAAAGGACCCTGACGTGGTCTTTGGAGGTGCGCACGTTGCTGAGCCTCACTCGGCTGTTGCAGAGTTTGCAGGGCAATCGCAGTGAACGCGTGGGGTGATGTTACTTCCATTGCCAGTTGCTGGCTTGCGCGCCAATGGGGGTCGCCGATGGCTCGAGATTGGCGTCGTAGCGGGCGTCCAGCGGGCGTCCATCTCGGCACACGATCCGTATTCGTGGGTAGAGTCCGGGGCACTGGTCGCGTGTGCATAACGCGCTGAAAAACACATGGGAGGCGTTTGCGGAGCCAGCCCAGATATCGAGATAGGGGTGAATGGAGATGTCAGTGTCGGCATGCCAGAGTGGAGTCGGCTTTTGATGCTGCAACTGCCCAGCGCCTTCCCCTCGCTCCTTCGCTCCTTCCGTTGACGACGCGCCCTAACATGTCGCATGCGGCAGTAGCGGACCCAGATGCCCAAACTTGGCAGTATGAGGCGTTCCATGGCCAGCATAAAATGGCGATAATGGGCGTCTGGAGCAGCGCCAGCCTTGCGCCGAATGCTGTGTAACTGTGTCGCCATGCATCACGAGATTGTAGCCCTTGAGGAGCATCAGCAGCCCCTCCCCATCCACGGATTTACCTTCGCAGCCTCCACCACCCACAACCTGACAGCGTACAAGACCACCTCGACTCGTGAAGAGCTCCACTCGCGCATCCACGATGCAACGATAATAATTACTACCACCATTAAGCTTGATGCCGAAACATTGCGCCCCAGTGTTACTCCGAACCTCCGCTATATTGCCATATCCGCGACCGGAACAGACCCTGTGGACCTGGACGCCTGCCGGGCCCGCAATATTCGCGTTACAAACTGCCCGGGGGCAAACCTCGACGCGGTTTCGGAACATGCCATAAGTCTGTACTTCGCATCCAGAAGGCGCACCGTCTTGCTGGATCGCATCACTCGTGCGCACCCCAGCGAATGGAAGACGGCGGGTAGCGTGAAGGACCACATGCGCCTGCCGGACGGCATGCCTCCGATGACCTGCAAAGATGAGGTTATGGGCGTTATCGGCTATGGGGGCATCGGTAGGTCTTCATATCCTAATCAGGATGAGAAGTCCTGCGCTGACACAGCGTGATAGGCAAGCGAATAGCTGCGCTAGGGCAAGCATTGGGCATGCGCGTACTTATCGCGAGTCGAAAGACACCAGCGACGCCCCCCGTAGACACCGGGCTCCCAGCCCCTGACGCCTCTGACGACCGCATACCCTTTGACGATGTGCTCCGCAACTCCACAGTCCTCGTCCTAGCTCTACCGCGAACCCCCGAGACGCTCAACCTCATCTCTACTCCCGAGCTCGAGAAGATGCATCCGTATACCGTCATAATCAACGTTGCGAGAGGCGGCATAGTACACGAAGCTGCTGTAGTGCAAGCCCTGAAGCAGAGGCGCATAGCCGGCTATGCGACCGACGTATACCAGGTGGAACCACTCGGTGGGCCTGCCGATACTCCGTTGCTGGAGGAAGACGTAAAGGACCTCAACATTACCCTGAGTCCGCATGTGGCATGGTTTTCGACAACGTCGATCAAGAACCTTGGTGAGATATTGAAGGCGACTGTAGAGGGCATGGTGAGCGGCAACGAGATCAATGCCATTCTGTAAACGGAAGATATCGCAAATGGAGGAACCCCGAACACGAGCACACATGCTCTCGTGGGGTACCTCCGTCATCAACATTGACGTCCAAAATCCAGTGAGAGTTGCAAGCACGTCTAACACCTGGCCATATCCACAGCAAAGGCTCTTGCGTTTCTACCAATATCCTCAGCTCAGCCATGCCCGACCATACTATGTGAGCGTATGGTCGTATCAATGCAAAAATCCCAAAGGTATGCGGTTTGCTTAAGTGCGGTGCGTGGTTCCGTACATGTTTTCTTCTCTTTTCACTTTCACTTCAAAACGTGTGTTTTCACCGCGCGTGGTACTTTCGGTTCGTTTGACGTGCTCCGCTCCACACGCGTTCCGATGGATGCCAATTCGCTACCGTTCTTCTCACACTGAGCGCCCACTCGGAGCATGCCAAACGGTCGAAAAAGTCTTCAAAATTGGTACGAGCGTCTCCTGTCACCTCTCGTTGTGCGACAGGCTGAGTCTGTCAGGCCTTGGCACTGCAACCGTCCCCTTCGTATGAGACCCTTCGCACGAGAGCGACCTCCCGCACGCGCTACCTTCCCCGTCCAGACACGCGACAGTCCGACCGATGCCCCCAACTTGTGGATAAGTTCAGCCTATGCTAACAGCATAGACCCCAGTGCGCGACATGGCTTCGTCAGGCGAGCGCTCTCACGACTGGTCCTTCGACGGTTTTTACACCAATCAAGATGATCAATGGAGCGTCCATTACCTTTTCCCTAAGATCGGCAAGAAAGCCAGTGAAGCATTCGTCCAATTCCTTCAGGATCGGGGCATAACAACGCCTACGCTAGACGATAGCGTCGAGCAATATCTCAAGCTGCAAACGACGCTCTGGAAGAAGCCCTCTCGCGTTGCAAAGCCAGGCCATCAGTCTTTGAGGTTTAAGAGTGCTGCCCAAAGCTTTCGCTGGAGCTATGATCAGGTTCTCGCTGAGCATGCAGAGGTTGTCTCACAGGTCCTCGAAGGAAGAGGATCCGGAACACGATATCAAACAATGTGCGACGTCATCTTCATCCTCAATGACAATTCCAAGAAACCCTGCGGCAACCCCTCCTGTCCTACTACAGAGAGAAAGGTCACTGGACAAGTTCAATCCTCTCGTGTCGTCACACTCGAGCCGCTACTTGACTGGGGAACTGTTGAGCCGGCCTCAGACATCATTGTAGCTGCCGGTAGGATCTTCCCATTTCGCCGTAGTGGACCACGGATGAAGGATCCGTTGTGGACACAGGTGGTTAGGAAGCTGGTGCCTCAGCAGCTACCCACCTACTGTCTGGGCTGCATCGAAGAACTTGTTGACAGACATGCGGAGGTGCGTCTCGTCGAACATTTTGTATATGTATGTTACGACCGACATTCCCATACCATGACAATCTTGTCGCATGAATGAAAGCATCTACTGACTTTGTCTACAAGGGGCCTGTCGGTCAACCTCAAGGAGCTGAACACTTCCATTCCCTAATACGGCCTATTCGGCGCCCTACATCGAAGGAAGATTTGTACGATCTGAGGGAGGGTGGCGGCTTGAGGGACGATTGGAGCGCTGAAGGGCTGGCCTGCTCAACTACTGGCTCGCTATATCTCGATGGCGCCCCATACGAAATTCCACATACAAAGCCCGTTGATTACACGTCCTATCACAGTCTCAGCATCTTCCCTACGCTCAAGGATCGCGAGGCCTCATGGACAAGTGCGTACAATGTTCTCTTCGTTGGGAACACAAGGAGCGCTGGTGAACCGCTTTCTCCACAGTGCTCTCCACGCTCTTTCACAACTCCGCTGGATTCAACTAGTTTCAACTGTGTCTACTCCCCACTCCCATCCTTGGGCTTCCCTTACAACACTCCGCCGCTGACTCCTGATAACCCAAAGACGCGCATCTACGTCCATCGAGATCCTGAGTCTGTACAACACGAAGATTACGAAAAGCTCGGCAGCAAGACACTGCTACCAGACAGTATCCCGGATTTCGGCAGTGGTAGTCGCAGGTTCGGTCGCGATATCGATACTAACGCTGTCCGCGGCTTCTTCACCGATCACCGCGTACGGCGAGAAAACATGGCCAGAGCGAAGGGCACCGACATCCGCAACTTCTTTACGGTGATCAATCCCGAGGGCCCGTCGACACCTCAACGCACGGTCAAGACCAAGAACGTTGATGGCAACGATACGGACCTGAGCGATGTACCGTCCGACATATCAGAACAGGAATATGACCCATTCGGACCGGGCGGCGAGTATACGCCTGTGAAGGGCAAAACAGCGTCGAACAAGAAAACGCCAAGCCCTCCGACAAAGCCCGCAGGCAAGAAACACTCACCAAGGGCGCCCATGTACCGCAAACGCGACCCAGCCGCCGATAATACCGTCCCATTTGGGGTCACCAAAGAAGCCTTCGAAACCCACCTCCAGCATCTTCCCGCCAAAACCGACCTAATCTGCTCTTGCCGCAAACCCGCTCGCACTAACGAGGTCCAGATCACACAGTGTATGAACAAGGACTGCAGAGTGCGCTGGTACCACAAGGACTGTCTCGATAGAATTGGCAAGTTGAAAGCTAGACACGGAACGTACTTCTGCGAGCAGTGCCAAAACGAGAAGTACTATACAGATCTATCTCGGGCGAACGGATGGAGTACGAAGAGACTGGTGCAGAATGAGATTGGAATGTCGTTTACGGGACAAGGGATGGCGGGCACGTTTGGTAATACCGGCGACTTCCAAGCTACGGAAAATCCGTATGGTTTTGGGACGTCGGCTTCAAGTGCGCTATCTCCATCGGCTGAACCTTTCGTCCCGAACAGTGCGGCGGCGTTGAGTCGTCTTGCTGTGGGCTCCGAGCCTTCTCTTGGCCTGGCGACTTCGCGGCCGTATTTCGTGAACGAAGCTTATACTCGTGGACAGGAGCATGCGCGCATTGCGGACGAAGACTATGAGCATGCACGACTGTATGGATGTTACCCTGAGAGGTGGGATGAGGATGGTAATGACGGCGATGACGAGGACGGTTACGGTGAAGATGAAGATGAGGAGATGGATCAGACATCATAGGAGAGCTTCATGGAGATGGTTGGATATACGGTTCACACATACGACGCGAGTCGCTGCCTCCGAGTTGTACCTGACGCCTGAACTACACGCCTGAGTTGTACAATATGGATATACTGTGTCAGTAGGAATCATGACGAGAACATTCAATGTCATTCTCTGCGTGATGCCAGATTCACGGACATGCATTTTGCGAGATGGTAGACAAACGAGATATCAGATGTCAAGCGCGTCCGGACGAAAAGCGGGGGAGCTGCGAATGGCGTCATGCATACCACGCGACAATGACGCGACATCAACCGGCCGTACCCGCTTTGGATGTAAGGTTGCGGAAATGGCGGAATGCAAAGTTATTCCGCTGTTTGATATATGAAACGGATACGAATTCGCTGTTTTGAGTAAGCATCTGATTGCTCACCGTTCATCGTGCTGACAACCCAAATCCTTCAAAGTCGCGTACCGTACTGACCTATCATGGCCACCTCACAAAAGCGCATCGGCCTTATTGGCCTGTCTGCTAAAGGGTATAACTGCATTGTTCCTGAACTGATGAGCATCGGTAGTTGACACAACACCAGATCCTGGGCATCGAAGTCCCATCTTCCCTACCTCCAACGCTCTCCGCACTATGCTATCACCGCCCTTCAGAACAGCTCTCTCACTTCAGCTCAGGCTTCCGCCAAACAGTACTCTCTAGACTCCGTATCCACCCACGACTCTCCCAGCTCAGTCGCCCAGGATCCCAACGTAGACATCATTGCTGTTAGCGTCAACGTGCCCCAACACTATGATCTCATCCGTCCGGCTTTGGAAGCGGGAAAAGATGTTTTTTGCGAATGGCCTTTGGCTCGCAACGAGAAAGAAGCAGAAGAACTGACGGCCTTGGCTAAAGAAAAGGGTGTCAGGACCATGGTGGGCTTGCAAGCACGCCAGAACCCATCAATTCTGAAAGCGAAGGAGATTGTTGAGTCGGGGAAGCTGGGCAAGATTTTGGGGACGACGATGTTCGGCCATGTGAGTTCTCATGTCTATCATTCTGAAACTGAATGGAAAGCATATGGTCTATGGGATGAACAAGCTTGCTAACGCAGAAAACAACAGGGCATGATATTCGGTGGCACAACTATGCCCTCTTACACGTACATGCACCCCGTGGAAAACGGCGCAAACATCCTCACTATCCCCTTCGGCCACGCCGTTGACGCTCTATGCTACGTCTTTTCCAGCGAACTACGCTCCATTTCCGCTGTGCTGTCGAACAGATACCCCGAGCTCGAGCTTGTAGACGAGAACTACAAGCCCCTTGGAGAAAAGAAGGCGAAGACCTCTCACGACTTCGTCTCCATAACCGCAGAACTCATCAACGGCGGCGGTAACGTCGACGTGACATATGCGCCAGGTTTTTCACGCACCGGACGGGACTTTTACTGGGAGATCATCGGATCCGAGGGTACGCTCGTGTTGGAAGGACCGAACGGACATGTGCAGATGTTCCAGCCTACAGTCAAAATTGCCCTGGGCCAAGAGGGATTGAAAGATGTTGAGGTGGAGAAGGCTGAAGACCCTTCGTTCAATGTGGGTAGGGCTTGGGATGCATGGGCTGGAGAGGGCAAGGGTAGTGTTACGACTTGGGAGGAGGCTGTCGTGAGGCATAAGATGATTGAGGCGATTTATCGGAGTGCGGAGAAGGGAACGAAGGAGGACTATGTGTGAGCGGCCACATCAGAGGCACATACACAGGTATGTTGAAAGGTTGACCAGAAGGAGAAGTTCCCCAATGTACACAATCAAAGTACCCTCGCGAAAAGACCCCTTGGGCTCGAGCGCGAAAGACAGAGAAGGAGAAGTTGATAAAATCGGGACAAACAAATAGAGTTTAGCGTCAAAATCCTCGGCTACATCCCGGCTCAACACCTTCATCGCATCCCCTCAACCGTCACCATTCCTCCATCGCCAAAACCTTTGCAACCCTCCAAAGAGCCTCAAGCACCATGCGTACTAATTCCCATCCCCAGGAATTCTCGATCTTAGATGCCCCCCGCCCCACAATGCCAGACCTACGGCCCGCCAAGCCAGCGCTTGCCTCGCTTCCACTTTTCGTTACGTTATAGTTAACAAGGCCGCACGAGCGATCCAGTGAACTTAGTCAGGCATGTTATGAACCGTGATGTCAGCGAGAGTCAGGTTTTTGTCTGCACCTCGCATGGTGACCGCCGAGCAAAATGGGGCGAGCTTGTTGTTGGTCTCGCATACTCCACTCAACTACCAAGCTCCAGACAACATCGGTTTCTTGGGCTTGGTGCTTGTGAAAGCTTGTGTTCTGAGAAGTTCTTTCGGCTCATGCGAATTCTGAGCTCTGGGCTCTCATTGTGAGAAGAACTAAAGGAAGTTTCTCGGGCAAAAGGCGCGTGCCGTTGCGGATAGCTGCATCTAAGCGTCTGGTTACGTGAGTCGCACTCGAGCTACAACAGCATATTACCTGTGATTGGATCTGGGAAGGTGTGTGAAGGTGTGTGTAAGCATTGGGTGACTGCTGCTTAGTCGCACCCTCGCCTCCAACAACCCCGACGTATAAGCCAGACCCGGCAACGCTAGGTCCGTCTTAGCCGTGGCCTCTCCTCCATCATGGCTTCTCCAACACCGACTTCGACATCTTCGACAAGTCTGAGCTCGCAGACGACTGAAGAAAAACGGGATCATCGACCGAACCAGGATATATCAGGAGCATCTACACCACCGCCCACCTCAAAGTCCGATCCTACATTCATCACCTGGACCTCACCAACAGACCCATCCAACCCCTTCAACTTCTCCCCGTCGAAGAAATGGCGGACTACCCTTCTAGCCTGCACCATGACCTTCGTCGTCCAAGTCTCAGGCACAATGCTCACATCCGCCGCCGAGCAAATCAACACCAGCTTCGACGTCAGCGATGAAGCATTTCCTCACTCGTACTGGCCGGTGTTGAGTTGGAACCTAGGAGGTGCCGCAGCACCACTACTAGGACTGCCCCTAATGGAGAACTTTGGTGTGCGGTGGAGTTATATGGCCATCTACGCGGTATTGATCATCTTCATCATTCCACAGGCGTTGGCGAAGAACTTCGCGACGTTGATTGTAACGAGGATTATCACGGGGTCGTGCTCGGGCGTACTTGCGAATATCACGTCGGGGATTGTAAGCGATATCTGGAGGGATGGGAGGGCGAAGAGTTTCGGGACGTCGCTTTACATCTTCGCATTGCTTGCGGGGCTTAATATGGGGCCGGTGTTTGGTAGTTTGGTTGTTCAGTATACGACTTGGCGATGGTAAGACATGCTCTGGTTGTTGTTTGGGACTCTAGCTAATCTGGATATAGGATCTTCCTGAGTCAAATCATCTTCTACAGCGCTCTGATGCCGGTACTGTTCTTTCTCCTTCCTGAAGTTCGACCGGATGTCATCCTCACTCAGCGTGCGCGTCATGTTCGCGCGAAGGCGGGCAAAGAGGTATATGCCCAGGCTGAGAAAGAGCACACGAGTTTTGGCGAAATTCTCAAAGAGACGCTCGTTCGACCAACGCGTATGCTGTGTACCGAAGGTGTAGTCCTTTCCTTTGGATTATGGAGCGCTTTCTGCATCGGCACAGCCTTCATGTTCACGCAGTCCATCGTACAAGTCTTCTCAGAACTATACGGCTGGTCTTTCTTCGGCACAGGCCTCGTGCAATGCGCCGTCGTAATCGGGGAGCTCATTGGCCTCTTCGCATCTCTAATCCAAGACCGCATCTACTTCGCATCTGCGAAACGCAACACTGAAACCCCAGGGAAGCCGATCCCAGAAGCGCGACTTTATCTCAGCATCCCAGCTTCCTTCATCGGTCTGAGTGGTGGATTGTTCTACTTCGCCTGGACGTCCTACTCTTCCATCCCGTGGATTGTACCCAGTATATCGCTCGGTTTCGTTGGCTTCGGTATGTTCTGCAGTACAGCGGGAGTAACGACGTATGTGGTTGATGCGTATGCGAAGTATGCTGCGAGTGCTATCGCGGGCATTGCGTTTCTGGAGAACTTTATGGCGGCTTTCTTGCCGCTTGCGACGCAGAGTATGTATCGTACGTTGGGATTTAATTGGGCGAGTAGTCTTTTGGGGTTTATCGCGTTGGCGTTGAGTTTCATTCCGTTGATTTTGTTGAGGTTTGGGAAGAGCATACGTGGGAAGAGTCCGTTTATGAGTGAAGCGGGGTACGAAGACTGAGTACGCTCAAACTTTTAGTTGATGGGAAAGGAGAACACATGATACAAGAGATATCTTTGCATAATGAACATGCTCATGTAAGACGTGTGAGTAGAAGTGCATATATGCCTTGGTTGAGAGACGTGTTGCAGTGGTGTGAAGCAAAAGCCCACATGCGGAGAACGATTGGCGTACCAGACGGACCAGACGCGACACCTTCACTTCATCGCCGGAGCCAGCGCAATTGCAGAGAACCTCAGGTCTCCCCCTTTCTCAGACTCAATCCTCATCAAACGTCCAATACCCTTCTCCAACGCAGCCGGACTAAGCACATCCTCATCCTCCCCCAACACACCCCGATCAAGCGGACCCATGCGACCGCCTTCAAGCTCCCACAGGTGCCCATCTTTCGCCTTGACGAAAGCCACGAAATGCTGACCGGTATGCGCCTCCTCGATCACTGCAGGTGGGGCAGAATCTCCCAGTTTCACGGCGTCTGCGTGAGCCTTCTCGAACGCGTCGGAGTCTTCGAGCACTCTCGCGCGCTCCCAGATGGGCTTTGGTAGCGCGTCTTCGCGCATCTTGGCTAGTGTCGAAGAGGGCTGGATGTGCTGTGCCGCGTCGCTGTTGAGAAGACAGTGCACCAGGCCTATGCTGCCGCAAGCGTTTCCTATGGTCTGCTTGAACCATATGACGGGTTCGGCGTCGCCTTTACCCTCATACTCGGTCTTGTCCTTGTCTTCTGTTGTTCGGGCCTCGTCCCAGGTTGGTGTCAGAGGAATGATGACAAGTAGTGCTACCGCTGGTCGCGGGATGAAGCTCAACATGTCGGAGTCAGTGAGTGAGTAGATGTCGTAGAAAGAGAGCGCTGTCGTGTCCAGACCGAGGTCTTGAGCCAGGTGGTTCATGACCTCTGGGTTGTTCTCGAGGACGTTCCACATCTTCTTCGGCATCTTCTGCGGGGTCTCTTGCGACATTTTGAAGGGAGTTGTGGTTGTTCAGAGATGCTGGGGGTTGAGTTGGGCTGGCTGGTGTTTAGTAGACTTCAGGTGTGGACAGGTTAGCCTTGATGAATATGCTGCTTCCCAGGCAGCGATCAGACGCGTCACAACGGCATTCAGTGACAGGCAGCCATGCAGGTACGCTGCAGGTAAGTGGAAGGGCGTACAGGGCGGACAAAGGTGGGGAAGGATCAGGCCCGCCAAATCGGGAAAGGCCCCGCGCTAACCCTGAGTTAGGCGCGGCTGGCGGGGCATCATTCAATCCCCGCGGTGGCAGCATCCCATCGAAGTTCAGACAACGCATCATCTCACAAACTTTACGTATGAAACTGCCTTGTGGGTACGTGATGTATTCCTATAGTTGAACGATGTTCTGCCGCAGTCATCCATTGGCGCGGACCTCCGATCAACCTGTAGGGCATGCATGTTGCCCTTGTGCCATCCGCCGGCTCTCCGCAGTAGTGAAGTCCAGCGCTTACATTTGAGCCTCTTCATCCATCACACATATTTATATAACTAACTTAGAGTCTCTCGGCGTATCTAAGCCCACCTTTGCCTGAAGAAGCAGCGAAAAAGACACTTAATCCTACCTCACCATTCCAGAGTCCCACTTTCGAGCTCACCATGGACGACGAAGCCCGACAAGCAATGGCAAGCATGAAGATGCCACGCCGACCCATCAATTTCGTTTCTGCGAAACAAGGCGAGATACTCAAACTAGGCCAAATTACTTGCAGAGTCATGGAAGATGGATCGCGAACAGACAACCGCATAGGCTCCGCAGAGTTCACACTGCCTCCCAACACACCTGGGCCACCAGCACACTGGCATGAGATGCACGACGAGACATTCCTCGTTACGAAAGGAATGGTTCGGGTACGTCTCTATCTTCCCTTCATCCCATCCTGCTTTACCAGATCAAACAGCTAACTCTCCTCACAGTTCCACGCTCCTGACGGCGCCATACAAGATGCCTACGTCGGCGACTATGTTACCGTACCCATCCGCGCACCCCACACCTTCTCGAACCCTACAAACGAAGAGTCCAAGTTCTTCAACACGTATACCCCCGCGTTTTACATCGATTACTTCAAGACCCTGGCTGAGATAAGTAAGACGGATGAGAAGATGATGAAGGAAAAGAACATTGAGGTCATGGCGCGGTATGCGACACTGCCTGCAAAGGAGATGATGGAGGAGAAGAAGTAAAGGCTGAGAACAGCTTCTCTGGAATGATATAAGAATAGTGCTAGGAATACAATCATGCGCATGCGGTACGCAGGAAAAGGCTACAAACAGACGCCGGAGCTATCAACACAATGAAGAAGTCTCCGCCCAAACACCGCCAGGGCCAGCCCAGCGCAACGTCTCAAATCACAGTCGTATCCCCCTCCTCATCCACTCTACAGATACTGCACTCCTGATACAACTTTGCGCAAAACTCCCTCACCGTCATATCAGCACCCATATCAATCCCAATAAGATGGTTCTTCATGCAATACCACACCCACTGCCCACCGCTCGCCTCATCTCTCCTCAAGTAGTTCTCGCCCGGGCTCCACGTATCCAAACTGAATGTTATGCCAGTGAGCTGCGGCCCCCGCGGCACGGTGTCAGAGTACTCCGTGCCGAGCATCTTGAGTGATTGAGAAGCGTGGTACCAGATCCAAAGCGGGTTCCAGAGGGGATCACCGAGAGCTTTGGCGTCGAGAGTAAAGGTCTTGACGTTGGACATGTGTTTGAGTTGCTCGCGCATGCGGCGGCCGAGCGTCCAGGATGAGGATGTCATGGAGCGCGGGTCTGTGACGCCGAGCATGGAGGATGTTGTGACGAGCTTGAGGGAGCAGTTTTGCACTTTGGAGAGCAGATCGGGCGAGATGTTCCATACTCGGTTGTCTTGTGTTGATGGCGCTGGGAATGCTGATGGAGGGGTGCTGGTGGCGGGCTTGTATGTCTGGGGCGTGACGCTGAAGTGGAAGGTCTTGCGCTTGCAGATCATGTCCATGTATTCTGAGTACACTTGCTTGTTCGCTAGGAATATCCATTTACTCTCGTGTCGCACAGGCGATGATGTGGATGTGGATGTCCAGCGCGCGGGTCGCATCCAGTTCAGCGTCGAGCGCTGGATTTCGTTGCGCGCTGGTGGCGGGTAGATGGGGTCGTCAAGGAAATGCTCGTACACCATGTCCCGCAGCTCTTGTGGTAGGTCCAGGAACCGGAACGGCTTCTTGTTTTGGTATTGCATCTTGCGGTACTTTCTGAAAGCGAAGACGCATAGTAGGGGAAGTAACAATGCGAGGAGGGTTATCCAGCCCTTTAGCTCAACGCCAGCAATATTGTATTCCGCAAGCCATGGCTGCCAGCGCGACAGCTCGCTCGTCTTTTTCGATGCGGATGCCATGACGATGCTCATGGTAAAGTGTGGGGTGCCGTGTAATTGAGCGTGCCTAGCACGCTAGCGGAATACGTGCGGATGCGAGGAACACGATGGTGCCAGGGGCGCTGTCCAGCTTCCCTCACACAACGGAAACAGCGCGGGACTACGGGTATCGCGCGATGCTGAAACAATAGTCCTGCCTTCGTATACGGCAGTATCCAATCGCCGAAGCGTTCTGATCGGTCAGACGACAACTCCGAAGGGTGCCGCGTTGTTCGGCCGCTCGCACAAAGGGATCGTGCGCACACACGCGTGATGCAAGACTGCGCGATGAGTCGAAATGAGTTGAGGGGTGGAGGTGCAAACAAGGGAGGTTGTGGAGGAATGCGCGAGGGGGAGATTCGCAGCTGAGTAAGATAATCAATACTGATGCCTTGCGGATACGACTGATGAGGCAACCTGAAACGGGTCGCCTTGCGCCGCAGCTGCTAACAACGACATCGCCACGTTGACACCATCGTTAGGTGGTACCGCGTCAGACATCCATCATCTCCGTACCTGACGCACATGTTCGATCATAGGTCGCGCATATCAACGACGAGAACAGGAAAGGCACTTATTCGAAGACGCGCACGATGGGCTTTGTGTACGTAGAATCTCGTTATTCTGTTAATGCCTGGTTCAATGCACCTTGGAGGAATGTGTATGCTACCTAACACGATGCAAGTCGTTCGACAAGACTTCCAGTGAGTACTTCTTAGGTGTCTCTTAGTGCCATCTCGAAGACGGCTATGTCCGACGCTCGATTAGCGACTGAATGCCGGCACGCACCCTACTGTCGATCACTCCTTCCTTACCACCACTGCCACACCGATAGTCTCGAGGAAGCGAACTTCTGCAGACTGCTCAAGACGCTGCTTGAATCCCACACCATCGCCGTATCCGACCCAACACACAACCTCAACTCGTTCCAGGTCTGGAAAGTCGGTCTTCGTCAGCTCTTTTAACCAGCTCGCGAGCTTTGACTTGCGGTCCCCGTCATCTGGCCCTGGAGACCTAGGATGGGTGATGACTAGAGTTCGAATGCGACGAGGTAACAGCTGAGACGGACCGGATCCAGCGAGACGCTGGAAGTCGTGACTATCCACCAGGCCACACTCAGCAATCTGTATTCGTCGTAGCTGTTCAAACTCACGAACGTCCAAGCGAACAGTTGTAGTGTCTCCGAAACGCACAGGCTCTGAGTAGGTGAATATCAGATTCTCAATGGAGCGTCCGTGATCGAGTAATGTCTGCACGATGTGGAAGGGGAATGACCCCGTGTTCCCTAAGTCGGTACCGCCAAAGTGGTCTTCACCACTCCGAGGAAATCTGTGATCACCCCCGTTCGACAGATAAGAACCCAAAGTCAATGTATGGACATTTGGGAGATGATCGAGGATAGTTATCGCTTCCAGGAAGCAGTTTTCGTGAGTTCCATCTTCGACTTCGATGATGAGAGTTGTGATATTGGCGGCTTCGGCGTAAGGTGACGGTACCTTTACGTCTGCCCCAGTACCTATGCACAGGGTGTGCAGTGTAGGTAATGTAGCGATCGCCCAGTCCAGCTTGCCATGAGAAACATATATAGATGTAAGCTTCCAAAAGCAGGGTAGGTTCGTAAGCTTTTCCAGACGCATCGGGAGCCGTTCAAAGACACCCTTGTCGCGTCTGCTGTTTGAGATATCGTAACAGCCGAACTCACAGTTGCAGAGATATTCGTCCAGAGCGGTGATGGTCAAAGAACGTAACTCGGTGAGGCAGCTGAGAAGTTTGCACGCTAGCTTCTTCTCTTCGACTTTGTACCTACGAACTCCGAACCTCATACTTTGAGGGACGAACGGTGCAGTGACGTAGAATAGTTCCGGGTATAAGACCGGTTTCGACTGTGGCATAAACCATAAGTCTCTGACCTTGGTCGCCAGATGAGGCTTCTGTTGGATAGTCCGGAGAAACATGGCAATAGCAGACTTGTTGGGACAACCGTTGTAAACGTACACTGCTTCCAGATCTTCTTCGGCTGGACGAAGATCGACGAAGCGGTAGAGTACATCCTGTGCGGCTTCCGGGTAGCGCTTAGAGACGCGCGCCAAGGAGCACAGGCTCTGGTAGTCCAGGCTCTCCGCAACTTGTATCAGGATCTCGACGGCGCATCTGTCGATATGGCATTTGCCGGGCATCGGAATCGAAGGGTCCTGGATCGTGAGCATCCTGAGTGCGCTGGGAAGACCGGCGGTAGGTGGTGAGATCGCTGATACCTCGCCATTCGAAACTAGGTACAGGAGCGCCATCGTCGTCGAATCGGCCGGGCAGACGATTGATAGACTGGCTGTGTGAGCAGTTCGGTTGTGGGGAGAGGGAAGACGCGCTAGAGGTGACAAACGCAAGAGCACGACCCAGAAAGGAAGGAGCGTCTGTGCGCCTTCTTCACCTTCACCGTGACTTTAAGCAAGAGCCGAGCAACAAGCACATAACCAGATTGAGGTGGGAGGGGTATCATTTCTATTTACAGTCTGGGTTGAGTTGAATGTTATCAGTGTGGAAGAGTGATTACTTCACCACGGTAGATGTTCCGAAATCATTCCGAAAGAGGAGAGTGTAGCCACGAGCCATATCCGACCGAACCCATCTTTAACGCTTCTTTATGCCGTATCGGATCTCCAGCACACGGACTTGTCGTGAAATATTCTCTAACTCTTCAGTCTGAGCTTGAGTTTGCTCTTTCATCTTTTGAGTTTGCTCTTCAATCTTTCGAGTTTGCTCTTTGATCTCTTTGATTTCATCAATCAACTTCTGTTGCTCTTCTAAAAGTCTCCGGTGCTGGTTGCGCATAGCCAGGATCAACGGAATAGGCATGTTCCAAGGTTGCATTTCTTTGGTTTTGAAACGTTAAGCGGATTCTTGTGGGTCAGTAATGCCTAAGACCAGAGGTGAAGTACTCACTGACAATATTTCTGGGGTGTGGGAATAAGGAGTGTAAAATACTTCCTAGCAGTAGCCTCTTATACGTATAGGCGATAGGCCATGAAGAGATCTGTTACAGAGTGTGACTTTGCAAAAATTTCCAGTCTCTCTCTGATTGCGCTGCTGCCTACGAATTATTCAGGGTTCGCGACATGCTAACCATGGTACAAAATCACCGGAGTTGCGATCAAACCCCTTTGCGGACCTCAGAACGGAAACCACCACGGAAAAGTCACATCATGAAATCTCTATAAAGATAATGCGTTCATTTCTTAAACATTAGAAACTACCAAACTATTAGGTATTATCCTCAACAATTACTTCTTCCCCCTATTACTATCCCGAGGAAGGCTTAGTATCCAAGCTGACCCCTAACAGCACCAGCAACAAACTGCGCAGTGTGAGAGTCAGTGAAGAAGCCCTTGGGGTTAGCTACAATCTGCTTGACATGGAAGCCATCAGCCTGGTCCTTCTTGGTAGTCGGGTTGATAACGCCAACGGTGAAGGGACCCTTGAGGCAGCCAACGGAAGTGCGGCGGTCATCAGGGCCGGTAGGGTTGGGGAAGGCCTGCGAGATATGTGTTAGTAATCGTCTCAAGTATGCAGACTGCAAGAGGAAAAGGAGGTAAACTTACAAGTCTGGGTGGTCCAGCCTTGCCCTTGACAGCCTCGTGGATGTGGGTCGCAGTGAGCGCAGGGGACTGGTAGTCTCCAGTGACACCGCTGAGGGTGATGTTGTAGCAGATGGTGTTCTCAGCGATGTTGATGCCGTATTTGAAGAGGCCCTTGGCGCCGGGCTGACCGGGTGCAGGTGCGCCCGTGTTGGCGATGACCTGGTCGGGTGTGGCCTTGACAACGTATTCGGCGTCGAAGTAGAAGAGCTTCTCGTTCTTCTTCCAGCCGTTGTCCTTAGCGTTCCATTTGGCGTCAAAGTCCTTCTTGCAGTCGGTCTTGTAGTCGTGCTTGCCGGCAGTGGGAGCGGCGAAGGCAAGGGGAGCGGAGATGAGAGCGAGGAGGGCGGGGGTGGTGAAATGCATGTTGGATGTTGTGTAAGTAGCGGAAGCTGTAGAATGGTATGTAGATGTAGTGAGGAGGATGAGAGATGCTGATGAGAAATAAATGAAGTTATCCTGTGCGGTCCTTTATACACATACGGCTCTCCACTTCACCATCAGAGCTCAACTTCATTTCCTCTTGCCCTGGTCCGATGACATCGGTGGACGACGCACTGCAAGCATGGATCGGTGGTAAAGACTCTTGGAGATGGACACTGGTGTCTTGGTGAAATCTTCAACGTAGGTTTCGCCAAGTCAACAGTATGATTTGAGATCATTTCCGCCATGGCCGAGCCCGTACATGCGATGTAAGGCGTGACCCGCGGTATGGGTAGTGGTCTTGGTATCTCCATTTTGCTGACAAGAACTTAGACGGAAGGAGTGAACCCCGATGCGAGGCTGCCGTCTGCATGAATCTGGCCAACGAGAGTTGGGCCCATTAGAAACCTAGCATGCGTGCCCAATGAGCACAGCGCTCGAACGAGCCGTAGAAGACGCCGTCCACCGTCTTGGTAACGGAAGATCCCATACTTTTGCAAGGCGAGCTTGCATCCATCAAGCCCACGATCGCCCCCAAGATATCGCCTAGCTATCTTGGTGCGGGTAGAGTAAGATCCGTAGTCTTACCCCAGCTCCTGATCGGGCTTACTCCTTCACCAAGTCTTCCTTTTTGAGCCATGATCTACCTACCCGCGTGGCTGTGCTGACTGAAAGGGACTACGTGCCCAAGGCGCTAGCCCGCGTAGGCTTCAATGTCGACCAAACGTACTCGTAAGGCGCTATCGTTTCCCCAGAGAATTGAAATAGACCTTCGGGTCTCGATTGATCTTGACGTTGGTGTCCGCAGCGGAGAAGTTTAGTGAACTTCTTAGGTACTCTTGGCTGCAGCGCCGTGGGTGCCCTGGAAGGATGCCACCCATCACTGAGTTGTCCGATGTGGTGGATCAATGTTGGTCTTCATCGCAATCTGCTGTAATGCCGTGCATGGTTGGTGAACTGTCAGACTTTAGTTGTGATGTTCAGGAAGAAGAAGCTCCCGGTGCTTCCAGCTGACAGAATGACATCACCAGTGGACAAATGCCAAGACCCACCCGATAGCGGCCTGATCTCCGCCTTCCTCCACACTTTCCGCGCACTACCGAGTTGTCAAGCCGGGCTCGGATCTCTAGCAGCACGACGGGTCAAACGCCCAGCCAGCGTTGTTTATGGTTTCAAGTAATCACCTCCAAGGAATCAAAAATATGTCGGCGAGCAGTCTGTTTATGTGTCTATTTCTTGGTACTTTAAGTTCAGCTCGGGCTTAGGATGCTGGGTAACTGAGCCGAGTCATCCGCTACTCTACAAAACCTCCAAATCCGCCTGACTAACGAACCATGTACCGTTGTTGGTATCAATAGTCAAGTTCGTCTGCACCGTCTTTCCACCCTTCAAACTTCCACTCTCTACCATACCACCAGCGACAGGCCTCTGCAGCCTATTCTCTCCACTCTTGACCGTAAAGTTGGCAATGGGAATCTCCCAGCCGTTGCGCGTAACAACAGTCGGCAAGCCGAAGAAGTTGGCGGTCATCTCGTCGTGGGTAAAGTGCAGCTCAAAGTAGCCACGGTAGTAAAGGTCCTGCCACTGGAGCTCAGCGTTGGAGGACTGGATGATGGAAGAGTAGTTGTTGGCGGTTGCGAGCGTAATGTTCGCGCCGTAGGGGCAGGGGGATGTGACTGCTGAGCCGGCGAACTCGACACCGATGCTGCCGGCGCCGGTGCTGGAGTCGTAGTCCTTCTCGTCGAGCCAGATGAGGTCGCTGACCCATGAAGCGTGGCTGTCACCTGCGAGGAAGATGTTGTTGTTGATGTTGTTGCTGTACAAGTGGTTGAGCGTGCGGTTCTTGTTCGATTGGTAGCCGTCCCAGGCATCATAGTTCAGCGGGTTGTCTTCTCCATAGGCCGCGGATTGGTTGACGCGCGAGAAGACGATTTGAGATCCGACGATACGCCATGTTGTGCCACGCTCGGAAGACTCGGAAAGACTGCGGTAGAACCAGTTCTCTTGCCGGGAGCCCATCAGGGAGCGGCCAGCATCATTGGAGATGTCGTGAACGTAGTCGGTGTTCCAGTAGAGATCGGTGATGGAACGATCATATTGACGGGTGTCGAGCATCATCAAGTCAACGAGCTTTCCGATGGAGAACGAACGCCAAATGCGCAGATTGTCGTCCATGTCGACTTGACGAATGGGCATCCACTCGAAGTAAGCGCGAACAGCGTTCATCTTGCGCTGGTCGACTGAGACACCACCGTCGCGGAGGAAAGAGTCTTCAGTGTTGTTGAGCTCAGACATGCCGTCACGGTAAGTGTTGTCAGCAACCTCGTGATCGTCCCAAACAGGAATCCAAGGGAATTGCTCATGGCTAGCAATGAGATCAAGGTCGGTACGGTAAGTCGCGAGCCTCTTACGGTAGTCGTAAAGAGTGAAGATCTCACGGTCTGGCTGAGGAATGCGGCCAAGCGAGTTGCCCCAGCCGTAATCTCCATTCTTGTATTCGTAGATGTAGTCACCGAGATGAACGACGTAATCAACAGAGTCCTGGTTCCACGATTAGCTCAGTAGAAAATATGACCAGTCTTCAGCACGCACCTTGCGAACGGTGTTTCCGTAGGCGTTGAAGAAACCAAATGGGTAATTGGCACAGCTGTACACGGCAATGCTAACATCCGTGATATCGTCGTCCGCGTTTGGCGTAGTCTTTGTACGTCCAAGCGGACTCTTGTTCTCCGAGCCACACACGTTGAACTGGTAGTAGTAGTTGGTGTACGGCTTCAAGTTCTTCGCCTCGACTTTGACGGTAAAGTCTACATCAGAGCTCGTGAATACCTTTCCAGAGTCGACGACCGTGGAGCAATTCTTGTTATCGTAGACCTTGTATTCTACGCATACTGGCGCCTTGGAAACTTGAACGTACTTCTCGTTGTCGTGGTCGAAAAGAGGTGCATAGCCGGTGACCGTGACATTGGACTGCGAATTGTCGCTTTGAGGAGCGACGCGGGTCCAGAGGATGACGCTGTTGGGGTATGGGTCACCTGAAGCGACGCCATGGGTGAAGTTCAAGCTGGAGGCGGCATAGCTGCTTGCTGGATCGTTCCTCTTGACAACCTTGTGGATTGAGACACCCAGGGCAGGGTGGTGCTCCGAAGGCGAGCGGTAGTTGATGTTCTTCGACCAGCTAGCGCTGACGATAGATGCCAATGGCAGCAACGAAAGGTATTGAAGCTTCATATTGACAAACGGCTGCTGGAGGACGCCGATCGAACTTGCCAGCCCAAAGCTACCGGCTCTCCGGGCCTTTTTGTAGCTTTCGAGAAGATTGAGCCATTTTCAAGCTTCAGGACTCCAGGCAAGCTACGCCTGTACGTTTCTGCGTCTCTACTGCGTCATGCCTGCAGGAACAGACGTTCACGGAATGCAACATCCCAATCACAGCTCGTGGAGGGACCATGCTGCCATGTCGGTAGCCTTGACACGGGATGGTGGGATTAACGGTAGCGGGGCGAGCATCGAAATGTAGGAAAGTTGAAGATGCAACCTAGTAGTTAGTCGTCATCAGCAGAAATACAGCAGTTCTGATTTGCTGCGTTCCCGGGCTATAGTTGAGATGCAGTACGGCGCGACGCACATGTCTGGGTGCTCTGCGCCTATTGGTTGCTACGAGCCGAAGCGGGTAGCTTGCACTAGAGTGAGAAAGGTTCAGCAATACTTCGTGGGTCGACTTGGATGAATGTAGCAGGTGCATCTGTAGATCGGAAACGATAAAAAATGGTGTCTACCGAGGTAACGTTTCGATAAGTGATGGTCGGGAGATGATGGAAGCGGTGTCGAAGGTCGGAGTGGAGAGCTCCGCGAGGTTTGGTTTCGGAGCAGGCAGTCAACATGCTCCGAAGTATAACCGCCGCGCCTTCCTCCTAAAGTCCTATGCCCGTGCAGACGATCTCGAAAAGAGGTACTTGAAGCTGCGATACTTCTCATTCAGAACACCCTTTCGCGTATGATTCGTACAAATCGCGGAAGGTTTGGCTGGCTTGTTACAAGCTGCCCTTCAAGCCTTTCCTCCGTCATTCTTCCTCCAACTGCGCGTACTCGTTTCTAGGTCAATTAAGACGCAGTAATAGACGCAGTAGTAGTAGGTCAATTACGGTACTACAAACGAAGAAGAGAATCCATCTCTGCCTCAGACTGTTGGCTATTCGTACGAACCCCTACACAAACAGTTTATAAACCCAGTACCCCACATAAACAACCACCTTAGCCACCCCCCTCCCCCACGCCTGCACCTGCTCCTCCGCCTGCCAAAGCACCCACGTCTCAATACTCGTTCTCGGCGCCCCAGGCGTAAACAACATCGCATTCTTCGCGCCCTCGGTACGCCGCTGCGCAGCATGCGCATGCCTAAACATCTCTTGCTCATACCCTTCTACATACCGGCCCAGCGCCTGCACTTGACTAACACCCTCGCCGGCGGAGCTACATGAACTATACGCGACGATCTGCTCAGTAAGAACCATGGCGTCGTAAAACGCGGTATTAACGCCAATGCCCGCAAACGGCGTCATGACGTGTGCTGCGTCGCCTAGGAGCGTGATGCCGGGTCTGTGTGGCCAGGTGAAGCCTACGGGGAGTTGGTAGAGGTTTCTCCATACGAGTCCTGTTTCTGCTTTTTCGATTGCGTCGAGGAGCTGGGGTGACCAATCGTGAAGTTCCTTTCTCAACACTGCTTTCGCTGCTTCGACGTCGTTTTGGGCGTCGAAACCGCATGTTTGGGCAAAATCTTCTGGGTGCTGACCGTAGTAGGCGACGTAGATGGAGGAGTCGGAGAGTTGTTGTATGGAGAGGGATTTTCCGTCGGAGTAGGCGAAGACGCTGCCTCTGTTGACGAAATTGTGGAGGTCTGGTGCGGCGGTTGAGGCGGAGGGGATGTACATTGTCCAGCCGCCTAGACCGGCGTAGTATGGCTTCTCGGATGTCAGGAGGTTGCGTGTCTTGCTGAAAGCGCCGTCGCAACCTACGATCAAGTCAAAGCCGTCTAGTACCTCACCGTTCGCAAAACGCAAAAGTAGTCCTGAACTGCTTTCTTCGACGCGCGAGAGCTTGTAGCCCCAGCGAACGGTGTCATGAGGTAAGCTCTCCATGAGCATTCTCCTCAGATCTGTACGATCGATCTCTGGTGCGTCTCCTGGGCTCAGCTTCCCGTCTGCTGTCTTGCGTCCACCTCTTCTCAACCATGTCGTGAGGTTTTTATCGGTGACAAGCAGACTCTCGCCATCATAGCGCGCATACTTTTGGAACTCGTCCCACAAGCCTGCCGATTTAATTGCAGCGAGACCTGTGTTGGCGCGCAAGTCCAAGGTGCCGCCTTGCGAACGGTAATTGATGGAGGCTTCTGCTTCGAAGATGGTGGTGCTGCAGTCACTTTGGGCGAGTAACAGGCGTGCGAGCATGCAGCCGCCGGGGCCTGCGCCAATGATTGCGATTTTTGGTGCCATGTTTTTGTTACCCTTTGATGTAGTATTGCAGGACGAGGTTGACGATCAGCGCTGGTTTGGTTCTTTCATCTCCACCTGCAGCTTGGCTGAGGAGCTTCTTAAGGCTTGTTGAAGCTTACCTGTCAGGCCTCCAGTGACGCTGTCGCATTGCGCACCGGGTTAGGTTAGACGATGCTAACGGTGGCTGCCTTGTGTAACGTGGAGCAGGAACGTCGGTTCTCAGAAGCGAGACGAGGAAGAGCGGCCCGCGATACCATCCTGCAAGTCGAGCAAGAAGTGTAGATACCACAATAGAACGCAAGAAGCCAGAGCAATGTTTTGATCATTGTATGTGCAGTGCGCGAGAGAAGTATGTGCAGAGTAAGACAAAAGTATATACAAGAAGAAGTGCCTATGTGCATCCACATGGTTTCCAACAAACCAAGAGCGGGATGCATCTAGCTCATGCTCAAGCTGTACTCGGTAACACTGAGCTTCGCCTTGCTACCAGAGAAAGGCTCAGTGCCAGCTCCCACACTTGTCAAGATCTGGCTGCTGGGCATACCATGCTTGCCAGTAACCTCCTTGACAAACTCCATCAAATCGCCATTGAAGCTGTTAATCTGCTTCTCAGCAACAAAGCTGAACACATTCATCTGGCCGTTCTTGCCGTTGTACAACTTCCAGCTGTTGCCAGCCAGGGTCACGGTAGCAATGGGGCTGCCCGTGGCGGAAATGGGACCAGCGCCTCCGAGAGCACCGACCCAGATCATGATCTCGTACTCGGGGTCACCGCCAGCTTTGGAGGAGGTAAACAGGTCGTAGGAGACGTTTGCGATGAGGTCATCGCCGGCGTAAGACCATTTCCAGACTGAAGGGAGGGATTTGATGGATGAGAGAGCCTTCTGGGTAATTTTTGTCACGACGTTTGCGTAGGACTTAACGTGTCCGGGGCTGGAGGAGATGTTAGTATGAGTTTGGTGTCAGAGAGAGAGAAGGACATACCCGCCAGTCCAGGACCATGAAGTGTGCCACTTGAGGGTCTTGCCACTGAGACCATCAACGCCGGTGCATTGAGAACCGGATGTGGCGTCGGCTTGGCCCCAGAGGTTGTTGTAGACGGTGTAGTCACCGGTCACGGTGCTGTCCCATTGGCCGCAGTAGTCTGCACGCTTCTGGACGGTAGCGGTAGGTACGGCGAGGGCGAGAGATGCCGTGCTGGCGATGAGGAGTGCGCTGAACTTCATATTGACAGATGATAGTAGTGGAAAGGAGTGTAGTGGTCTATTCGTTATTTGGAGTGCGGGTGGTAGACTTGAGAAGATGTAGATCAAGTTTAAGTACAACGTCAGACATCGTACGAGCTAAGAAATAGAAAGAGGAGAACGTGCTCACGGAGTATCTGTGTTCGTAGTCGACCCCGTTGTTTCGAAGGAATGAACATGTCAAGCAAGCTATGCCCAAACGAGACGCTACTCCTCTCCAGGGTGTCCCATGGTCAGGCCGTAGACTTGTCGATCATCCGAGAAAGGTGGGAGGGCCACTTGGCACATTGGTGGATTTGCCTGATAGTTTAGTATTGATGGAGCTGACGGAAGAACCTCAGAAGCTGATCAGCAGCCCGTTCTCCAAAGACGATGTTCTTCGTGATGTGCATCGATTTTGCGATGCGTCGGGAATGCTCCGCGCGCATGGATCCCTGTCTGTCAAGTCAAGCTTCCCCACAAGTCATTCCGTGCGCCTGAAACATTTCGCCGATGCTTGATGAGGGCAATATAACGTCGGTGGGACTAGGGAATAGGGCTACGGTAATTTTCCGACGCTCATGCGGGTCCAGACATGACCTCAGCTTCATGTCTTCTAATCATTTCGGACGAACGATTCTTCGACTACAAGCGAGCTGAGAAATTCCATATCGGCTTCATTACCGGTATCGCAGAAAGACTTCATTGTCGGCTGGAGTTGTAAGCGACGAACAAATGCGTATGGCTCGAAAGCGACTCACGGTGCCCATATCGCCCTTCCTGTCGACCTTCCAAGTATTGCCCGACTGACGAATCTCGTGCTGAATGTAGAAGGGCTCCGGTTCTGATGTTTTCCAGAAGCCGGTTAGCTTCCTAGTAACTTGCCTCACTGGCTCTCCTACTGCAGGCGTAACGGGTGCATCCAGCCAGGGCTGAACATTTTCCCACTTCTTGTCTGGCAAGTCCCACCTACCACCGTCGGATGCCTGCATGAGAACATCCACATGAAGTTCCTCGATGTGAGGGAAGTACTGGAGGATCCGGCTGATGGCAACTGAGGCAGCATTGGGCTTCGCTGCCTCACCAGGGTTGACGCGAGCATTCCCGCGTTTATCGATGAACACCTGTGGACCACCATTCCACCAGTCGTATCCGGGCCAGATAGCCAGCCTAAGCTTCTTAGTCCTGCCAATGATTGGAAGTAGTGCGAGGAAACGAGGCGACATCTCTTCGCGCGTGGGGACGTAGTAACCGTGAGCCCCGCGTAGCTGGCGCTGGACCTCCACTGTAATACGCAGAGCGTCATCGTCGCAGGCACGCTCTGCTTCTTCGGCAAATTCGGTTCCGAGCCTCGCAGCCACGACATTACTCAAGGGCTGCTCCTCCGAGTCCGGCGTTGTTGGAGTGACCTTTGACAGCAGAAGACGGTGTTCTAGACACTCTTCTCGTAGCTGCCGACACGTTGCTACAATGTTTGGAGGTGGACGGGAGGGAAGATAGATGCGTGTATCGATATAGGTATCCATGGGTATTTGACGCGATCTGTACAAATGCTGGGTGTCCTTTATCGAAGTCGATGTATAGACGTACTGCGGTAGGATCAGGTAGCCAAGAATCTCGTCGCGCAACTCGCGCGGCAGGGCAAGAAGTGGTGAAACATTATTGGAGGATGGCATGATTTCAATCGATTGCGAATTGGCGCTGGGCATTGGTAGTTGAGAACGCGAGGGTTGTATGTCTCGCTGGGCAGGCGGTTTATGCTGCAGCCTTGCGGAGCGGATTTCCGCGCTCCGCACGTGGTCTGTGAGGGTGGCGATGGCACGCCTGATCAGAGCAGAGTCCAGCTCCTCTTTTTTCTTACTACTAATTGTCTAGTCTTCTCAGGTACAGATTCCCCTGATGGGATAATTGGCATCTGACAGATAGATGGCGAGGCGTGCGCATCTATCGACGCTCACTGAGGCACAGGGCAGGAGCGGAAGACAGGGTTATTCACAGTGAACAACACGCCGCGACACTGAGAAGAGATACAAGCGGTAAAGATGCTATAGCATTAGAAGTACTGAGAGAGGATCTTGCTGCCAGGGGTAATGTCGGCCGTGGCGCAAATGCGGAGACCTGGGGATGGTTCGCAGAGCGGGATGACATCGTGCATGGGCTCGGCGGGGCGCGTTTGCGGCTCCAGCACAAACAACTTCTTGGGCTTGGGCTTGTGATTGAAGCAGGCAACACCACCGCATGCCGCCGTGCCGAACCTCACTCTCATCGCGACATGCATACTGATCTCTTTATGTCATCTCACTAATAGACACTCAGGTACAGAAATATCCGCCGGTTCCAAACAGCCTGCCGTCGCGGCTCAATGGGCGCAGCGTTGCATTACCGCTGTACCGCGTGCCCTTCGGAAGCTATCTGGAGTCCCAAGACGTTGTAGATCGGCCAAGAAGCGGTCTGGCTCCATCACGAGATCATGGCGAACAACGAAGGAAGGCGCAGTATCACCCAAAGGCTGACGCCATGGTGGGCATTGCGCTCGAACGAAGCCGCGCCCCAGGATACGGAAGGTGAGAGTAGCGGAACCCAAACAAACGCTCCTGCCCAGGTACGGCAAACCTCATACGCACCTTCCACCGTTACGGCACGCCGCACGTGCATGCCGACAGCAACATCTGCTTTTGGCAGGCATGAGGCCATCATTACCCCTTCGCTCCTGCCATACGCTGACATGCAACAGCCCGCGACCCTCTTTGCTAGCCCTACGCCCTCCCCACGTCCCGAAGCCGCGAACAACCCGCCCAATATCTACCAGCCTCTCATTCATCAATACTTCGCAAACCCAGGAGCGACATCCTACCGAGGCTCCTCGTCACGCGGCCGCCCATACAGATACAGCTTCGCCCCACGTGGACGGCGAAGACAACCTCCTTTCGCTCACAGGCTGTACAACCCAACCCCTCAAGCACCAGAAGGTGAAGGCGAAGGCGAAGGTTCAATGTCAGAAGATCCGTACGACCACGAGCTTGCGATGGCCTTGCACTTGGACCTGTTGGAAGACGCCGAGAGGTTTGGAGAAGAGGATGCGGGCATATACGATCACAGTGAAAGTGATTCCGGTGCCCACTCCCGGCGCGTTCACTTCACCGACGGCGACTGGGACGACGAAGCAGACCGAACTCCAGTTGGTGCACCAGCTCCCTTTGGAGGCCCCTCGTCACCCGCGAGCAATCTCCACCGTCCCTTCAACTACTCACATCACCACATCATGCCCGGCCCTTCGAAGCGCTCGCGCGATAGCTATGAGGGCCCAGAAGAAAAGGCCACCGCACACGTCCTTAACTTCAGGGGTGCCATCAGTGCCATGCTATACAACAGCATCAGCCCCAACCCTCAAGCGAACGATATCTGGCCCGAATGCCGCAGTTCCACAAAACTACCCGCCAAATACTATCTGCTCGACAAGAGCAAACTGCTCGCATCTGATCAGGATCCAAAGCATCCCCCCTCTAAGAAAAGTGGAAAGAAGGCAGTAAAGACTGCAAGGAATGAGGCGTCGCATGACGCTCTTCCTAGTCCTTCGGTTGGGCGCCCGAAATGGAAGCTGCCGGTTGAGCTTGTAGAGATGATTGCGGAACACCTCAACCGCGACGACATAAAATCACTGCGTCTTGTAAGCCGCGAGATGAACAAATCAGTCTCGCAAGTCATCTTCCGGACAGTGGTTGTTCCCTTCAATACCGAGATCTACGGCATGCTAGCACAAGAGCACAAGCCTGACTTCAAGGGCAAAAAGCGCGCACGAATCGAGCAACCCAGCTACTTATGGAAGAACGCAAACGGCGATGAAGTGTACAACGGCCATGGCCTCGACGTCTTCCGCGGCTTCGGTACACACATTAGGAAGTTTGGCATGAGCTTTGAAGTCAACGAAGAATCGCTTTCCATGCCGCCCGTCAAGTCACTGACGGAGAAAAAGACAAGCTTTTGGGGTAACTACGACTGGCCACATGAAGAGTATCGTCGCTTCGATACTGTCGCTGGACTCGAAAATGCCGCTGATGAAACACCGCGGATGAAAACAGCATTTTCCGAGCTCAAAAGTGTCAGGGAACTGGCGCTTTCCATTGATAGCGGTTTAGGATGGCTGAACGGACCGGACAGATCTATTCGAGCACGTGTCTTGCAAAAGCCATCTCGCGTCTTTGGCACTGCCAAAGCCATCCCAGATCGTAGAGCCCAGGCCCAACAGGAACTTTGGAATCACATTGAAGCATGCCACCAGAACGCTGGTAGCGATGTTAGACTGGCCACACTATACAGGATGGATGGTCAACTCCCTCTTGCCGAGCTTCAGGATGCCAACAATCTTGCAGATGAGCAACCACAGATGCCCTACTTGGATCCTCAGCTTCTCCATGCTGCTACTCCTTATGAACCCGGCGATCTCCCTGTTCCTAATAGCTTCGAAGACCCGTATGTTCTGGAGCGCTTTGTGTCAACCCCACCACCTTCAGGTACAGGTATTCTGTTCTCATCGAGTAAAATGCCATCGGAAGGAGCGCACCTTGTGAACCCTGTCATACCCGCCAAGCTCACCAAAGCGCAGAAAGAATGGCTATTGGAGACTGAGTGGGCCCAACGAGCGTTCATGTCTTCGTACATGCTCTCTATCATCGACAACCCGACCACGTTCGAACACGTACATACGCTGAACATTTCCGGGCTCTCCGATCGTTACCTTCCAATGCTAAATCGTTCGGATTTCTGGGACGCACTACCAGAACTCCACAACGTTACTATCATGGTGATTCCATGCTGGCGAACTGTGCAAAAGGACGAGGCCGGCTTCGTTGACGCGCCAAAGATTAGCCCCACGCAAAGCCATGGTATACTATTCGACCTACTCCGCCATCATGTTGCTGGTCGAGCGAACATCCGTCATCTGAAAGTTGGTTTTGTCACTGGAGGCGAACATGCTGAGGGACTGTACGCGAGGAACAAACTTCTATTTCCTGCTCCCGTAATGGATATACGAGGTCGTTCAGAGAATCCTCCTTCTATCCATCCTACGGTGCTGGTCGCGACTGATGCAGCTCTTGTGAAGGCAGGTTTGCTTCAGTTCCCTCATGTAGAACAACTCGTGCTTAACAACTGCTGGATTACGCCACCAGCTTTGCGCGAATTCGTCAAGATGCACGATCGGTACAAGCTACAGACTTTGGTATTGGATTCGGTGTCACTTACGGGCGTGCTGCGTCCTAACGCCAACCCACACCCGCAACCAGCGGCATTCCACAATATAATGCCGCCTCATCTTCCGGTAGGTGCACTATTTGGCGCTGTCGGTGCCCAAGGTCCGCAATTAGTGCCAAATCAGCAGCAGTTCCTTCAGGCTTATATCCAGACGCTTCAAACGCAACTTCAACACCTGCAGGCCAACGCTGGAGGTTTTCAAAACAACAATATAGCGGCCTTACATAACCAACTGCAACAGCAGATCGGACAGGTGCCCAACAACCCAGGACAACAGCCACATAATCAAGCTCAACCTCAACCTCAAGGTCAAGGACAAGCACCAGCTCAAGTTCAACCTCAAGGCCAACCCCAAGCTCCGGTGCAGCCACAGGCGCAGCCAAACCAGCAGGTTCAAGCAATCGCTCAACAGCATATCAATTTCGCCACTGTGGCCCAGCTCGCTCAACAGGTCCATCAATTGCAAACGCAGTTAATTCTGGGACAGCAGCCTCAACCTATTCCTGCGTTAGCAAACAATCCAGTTCCAGGCGACGCTCAGTCTGTACTCAAGGCACAACCCCGTGAAGGCTCTTGGATGGACATCATTGATCAAATCTCACCCGGCACCAATCTCTCCGACTTTGGATCTGAGCATTCCAAGGCCGACGGCGAGCGCACTACCTCACTGCGAACAATCGAGTTTGTTTCATGCGGTTATGCTAAGCTGTCCAGCTCATCCTTTGATCAAGCTGATGTCGATCCTCTTGGCATGGCTGCTCACTGGCGCAACCAGATGCTTAGCAAGCGTATTGTCGCTCTTGCGCCTGCTATGCTGAGCGCCAAGTGGAGCCACCTGGGTGACATTGTGCAAGACATCGATCCTTCCGAGCTAGCTGCACTGGATGCGGCCTGGGACTTGAGAACCGGCTGGGAAGACGCTGAAGCAGCTCGCGCCGCTGAGTTTGATGGTATGCTTGCTGGTGGAACAGGGCGTTTTACCGGCACCATACGGCATTCGGATAGGGTGGCTGACGAGGCTTCTGCGAGTTAGTGGAATGCTTTTGAACGCTCTGATCTCATTGCGTGTATGCTGACATGACACCTAGATGTTTCTGAACTTTCGTCCCGGTTTCAGCGGCTTGGTATGTGATGGGAGTACTGATGAAGCTGTAAGATACTACCGGCGGAGTGTTTGTCTGGTGTCTAGGATCTACTGTCAGCGGACTAGGCCACTTGTTCGAATGTGTTTACTAGCGGCATGGGTCTTGTACATCAGGTGTCAGCCGTGTGACGAGAGTTTGTCTTGATTAGACAGGACTCTGTGTACAGCGGCTTCAGTCGGCCATGTACAGTAAAGGGTATAGATGTAAGATACCAAAATCAATTCATAATCAACTGCTCTCTGTATGTGCAATAGCAAGCGAGGCTAGAATAGCTTCAGATTTCACTCGGCATTGAAGCGAATTGCGTGTTGCGCTAAAAAATGTAGGCCTTTGTATGCTTTGGTGAAAGGGGTCAAAGAAGTCTACATTAACACTATACCATGTGTTCCCAAGTCCATCACGCAACTGAAACACTAAAGTGGCTCTTCCCTTTTCTCCAACCCGTAAGGTCACAATTACACCTTGCCTAACACACCCTCAATACATCAACAACCATGTCATTCCAAATTCACATGATCGCGGACATCAAACCTACGCAAACCGGACCCGATCCACGTCCTACCACCGAGTCCTGGGAGCAATACATGGCACGTTTAGGCCTTCCGTCCAACGCGAAACCGCTCGACTTTCCTGATGAAGCGGCAAAGTACGATACTAGTGTGACTGTTGCGGAGGACTATGCAGCGCATTTGAAGGAACGGAAGGAGATGTTGAGGGAGAGGGCGGCGAGGGCTAGGGTGAGGGCTGTGAAGGAGAAGGAGGAGGAGGAGGAAAGGGAAAGGCTGGCGGCCGAGGAGCGTGAAGCGAGGAGGAAGAGGTATTTTGAAAGCGAGGAAGAGGAGGAAGGAGAAGGGGATGCCGAGCAGACGGGTAAAGAGAGTGATGCTATTGTCGCGGATGAGAAGTGCAAGAAGGGGTCAAAGCGACGGAATGTCTTTGGTAGACTGAAATCGTATTTTGGACGGAGGGTATTTGGGAGATGTAGGAAGGAAACATGAGCATCTAAGTCAGCAGATGAGACACTTTCGATATGTCGCAGGATCAGTGAACAATCTATTGTGCACAACATGTCTTATCATTTGGTCTATGTGCTGAGCACATACCAAAGAGTCACATTCTTTGTGGAGTAAGATAATATTGACGCGCTGAACTTACATGATATTTATATTTATGCTGTCTGCTCCACCATCACAGCAACACCATCATCATCACATCCACCATCACCATCCATCCTTCCTTCCCCTTACCAAACCCCAACACATCCACTCCACCATGTCATCCTACTCCCTACCCTCCTTTTCCCTAGCCTTATTCACCTCAGATCTCATCTCCAGCCTCGCCACTCTCACCAACAGCGCACTCGACGGCGCTGTCGGCGCGCTATTCACCTACTACACCCACCGCGCCGACACAGAAGTACAAGACCTCAACAGAACCATGTCTTCACTTCATGCAAAGAACCTAGAACTCCGCCACCAACTCCTACAACACCAAATCCAAAACGGACAAACCATCTCTGAGCTTCGGGCTGAGAAAATGGAGTTGAGTCAGCAGGTTCAGGTGCTCCAGGCGCAGCTCCAAACAGAAGATTGGACAATGATTTCGGAGCTGAGGGCGGAGATGGAACGGTTGCGAGGGGAACTTCGGGAACGCGATGTGAAGATTGTGGGGCTAGAGGAGAAGTATGACCGGCTTGTGAGGGAACGGCGCGGAAAGGTTTGGGGGATGGTACGCAGCGGGCTGTGTGCAGGGATGTAGGGGAGAGGAAGTATGTGTTAAAGGGGAGTTTTATAGCTGGGGTGGAAGTCAGGAAATAGAATCATGTTGTATCTAGTCTATCTCTACCCTTTCATACAAAGAATTTTCATCTATAGCCGCGTGGTTCTCCTGTGCTTCATCCGCGACATCGATCCCACATGCCCCTACTCATAACCCGCGGGTTCAACCTTAACCGGAAAAGCCAGCTCATCCAACCGACTCGCACAAGCCGCCTTCCAATTCTTCGGCGTATACTTATCCACAATAGCCTTGAACGCGTCCAGCGTGCAGAAACTAGTATCGCCGTCTAGATGCTTGCCCGGTGCTTTGCAACCAGGTATCTCCATGACTTTGTCGTTGTAACGGAGACGGACGTAGTAGTCGTTTAGTTGGTCGCGCTGTGCGGGGGTGAGATCGGTGATGGGTTTACGGGCTATGCCTTCGGGGGTGAGGCTGGAGTCAGAAATGGTTTTTGTGCTTCCGAAGAGCGTGGACCACCAGCTTTGGCTTTTGAGAGCGGGTTTTTGCTCTGTGGGGGCGACGGGAGGGTTTGTGATGGAGGTGGGGTTTCGCTTGCGGAACATTTCGACGGCGATGTGCGAGGTGAATGGGGGCCATTTCTCGCCGTTGAAGGCACCGAGCGATGTGAGTACGCCGGCTAGGGTAGTATCGTGGCATCCTGACATGG
>Ga0265797_10001570_pt1 | contig 40028 bp, 36 predicted proteins | sample P2T30metagenome_FD_192433 | JGI IMG/M metagenome (GOLD analysis project Ga0265797, IMG submission 192433) | Plant litter microbial communities from East Loma Ridge, Irvine, California - P2 T30 | ecosystem: Environmental > Terrestrial > Plant litter > Unclassified | place: USA: California...
GCCGCACCATCGGCTGCCTTCATCGACGCCGGCAGCGCGTTGCGCCGGCGCCAGCCGAAGCGGCGCGCGCCCTCGTGCAGGCACTCGGCCAGGAAGCGCGACGACAGCGGCTTGCCGGTCAAAACGTCCGTCTGCGTATCGTTGCGCAGCCGCAGGTCTAACGGATCGATCGCCAGCTTGTACGCCAGTTCGTCGATCGCCGACTCGAACGCGAACGACGCCGGCTGCTCGTAGGGCGCGCGCATGAAGCCGGGCGTTTGCACGTCGGTGCGCACGAGGCGCTCGCGGCCCCGGAAGTTCGGGATGCCATACAGGCGCGCGCTCATCTCGGCATAACTACCGGGGAACAGGTCGTGGCGCGAGGTTTGCTGGTCGGCTTCGTGGATCGCCGCCGTGATCGTGCCGGCCGCATCGGCGCCAAGCTGGATGCGATGACGGCTGGCCGGGCGAAAACTCGTGTCGTGGAACTGCTGGCCGCGCGGCACCACCAGCTTGACCGGTTGCCCCAGCTTGCGCGCCGCCACCGCCGCGAACAGGGTTTGCATCTGCAGCGAATTTTTCAGCCCGAAGCCGCCGCCGGCCTGCGGCGAAATCACCTCGATGCGGGCCGGGTCGAGCCCCAATTGGCGCGCCAGGCCATGGCGGATCGCGCCGCTGTTCTGCGTGCCTTCATGGATCACCAGCGTGCCCTTGCGCCACTCGGCCACGGTCGATACCAGCTCGATCGGGTTCTGGTGCTGCGGCGGGTGCGCATACACGGCGTCGACCTGCACGCCGGCGCGGGCAAACGCGGCGTCGGCGTCGCCCACCACCTTGTCGGCAAACATCGCTTGCGGCAGGGGCGAACCTTGCTGCGCCACGATGTCCTTCGCCGGCGCATCGAGCGATAACTGCGACGGCTGCTCGTCGTACCTCGCCTTGATCAGCGCCGCCGCCTCGATCGCCGCTTCCAGCGAATCGGCCACCACGAGCGCGATCGGCTGGCCGCGATACGCGATCTGGTTGGACAGCATCGGCTGCATGCTCTGAAAGCCGAAGCCCCCGGCCAGTACGTGGCCCGGCGCCTTGTAGTCGCCCATGTCGGTGTGGGTCAGCACGAGGCGCACGCCGACGACAGCGCGCGCCGCACGGGTGTCGATGGAGCGCACCTCGCCGCGGTTGATGGTGGCCACGGCCAGCGCGGCGTGCAGCATGTCGGGACGGCCCTGGTCGGCCGCGTACAGTGCGGCGCCGCAGACCTTGTCGCGCGCATCGATGCGCGGCGTTCCTGGAAATGGTGAGTCGGTCATGGTCAAGCCCTCGTGGAAGCGATCATCAAGGCGTCGGCAACGGTGCGCGCGCCCAGGTCGATGCGAAACGCGTTGTGGTGGCCCGGCGTCGCGCCCGCAAATGCGGCGAAACCGGCGGCCAGCGCCGTCTCGATGTTCAAGCGCTGGCCAATCAGAGCGCGTTCGGCCTCGCGCGCGCGCCACGGCCGGGTAGCCACGCCGCCCAGTGCGATGCGGGCCTCGCGCACGACCGGCCCATCCATCTGCAGCGCGACGGCGGCAGAAGCGAGCGCGAACGCATACGATTCGCGGTCGCGGATCTTGTGGTAGGTCGAGGCGCGGCCGAGCGGCGTGGCCGGCACGCGGATGCGCGCGATGATCTCGCCCGGGGCCAGCGTAGTTTCGAGATCCGGGCGATCGCCCGGCAGGCGGTGCAGCGCCTCGAAGGGCATCGTGCGCATGCCATTCGGCCCCAGCACGTCGAGCACGGCATCGAAGGCGACCAGCGCCACGGCGAAGTCGCCGTGGTAGGTGGCACTGCAATGCCTGCTGGCGCCGAGCAGCGCGTGGCCGCGGTCGATGCCGTCCTGCGCCGCGCAGCCGCTGCCCGGTACGCGCTTGTTGCAGGCGAACGGCTCGCCGCCACGGAAGTAGGCGCAGCGGGTGCGCTGCAGCACGTTGCCACCGAGGCTCGCCATATTGCGCAACTGCTGCGACGCCGCGCGCCACAGCGATTCCGACAATGCCGGATAGTCGCTGACCAGACGCGGGTCGGCGGCGACATCGCTCATGCGCGCCAGGCTGCCGAGTACCAGCTCGCCGTTGGCGGCCGTGTCGACGCGCTTGAATTCGTCGACGCCGTTGATGTCGATGACATGCTGCGGGCGTTCGACGCCAAGCTTCATCAGGTCGTACAGCGTGGTGCCGCCGGCCATCAGGCGCGCATCGGGATACGCGGCCAGCGCTTGCAGCGCCTGCGCACCAGAGCGTGCGCGGATCAGGGTGAATTCGCGCATGCGTCAGCCCACCCGCATCTGCGTGGCGGCCTGCCCGATGGCGGCCACGATGCCGTTGTAGGCGCCGCAGCGGCACAGGTTACCGCTCATGTATTCCCTGATGCGGTCTGGCGACGTCGCATTGCCTTCTCGGACGCAGGCGATCGCCGCCATGATCTGCCCCGGCGTGCAGTACCCGCATTGCAGCGCGTCGTGATCGATGAACGCCTGCTGCATCGGATGCAGGCTGCTGTCCGGCCGCTGCAGGCCTTCGATCGTGTCGACCGTGCGGCCATCGAGCTGCAGCGCGGGCGTCAGGCACGACACCACGCGCCGGCCGTCGACATGAATGGTGCAGGCGCCGCACTGGCCGTGATCGCACCCTTTCTTGGCGCCGGTGAGCTGCAAGCCCTCGCGCAGCAGGTCGAGCGCCGAGGTGCGCGGATCGACCGCCAGGGCGCGCGCCTGGCCATTGACGACGAACGTGAGCGGCACGCTGCCGGCATGCACGGTCGGGCCGTCCGGCGCCGCAGGCGCAGGCGCTGCAGGCACAGGCGCTGCAGGCACAGGCGCTGCGCTCGCGGCGCTCGAAGCGCTGGCCAGCGCCACGACCGACAGCACGAAGTCGCGGCGGTCGATTTGTGGGCCTGGCGAGCCGGATTGTTCTGCACTGGCGTGTGTGGTCATGGCGTTCCTTCCTGATGTCGACGATCGGCTGTTGACATGAATGTAGACGATCGTCGCGCGGAGCACGACAGGCGAGCGGCGATCGGGCAACGACGCTGCAGAAATAGGCAAACATCGGGCAAATATCGGGCAGACATCGGGCCAGCATCGGGCAAGTATCGCGGCCAGGGTGCGCACATGGCGTCGCGCCATGGCACGGCGTCTGGTGGCACAATACGCGCAGAGGAAAGATTCGATTCATGCACGTGCGGCGTTGCAGACAACGCCGCTTTCCACACAGCTGAGGCGCATTGACACCATCCACCGACAATTCGGCGCTCGATTTCCTGCGTTTGTCCAGCAAGCGGCGGCCCGTGGCGCGCTTCGTGGTTGCCGCCACCGTACTGGCCTGCATCCTGCTGGTGGCCTTTGCCGCGTGGTTCATCTGGACCACGCGCCAGGCGCAGATCGCGCAAACCGCAGTCGCCACCAGCAACGTCGCGCGCATGGTCGGGGCCCAGGTCGAATCGGCCATGAAGACCACCAGCATGGCGCTGGCCAACATCGCCGAACGGGTCGAGCACGATGGCACCAGTCCCGCGGCGCTCGCGCGGCTGCAGGCCCACCTGATCGAACTGACCCGCACCACGCCCGAGCTGCATGGCATCTTCGTGTATGGCGAAGATGGCGCCTGGCTGACCACGTCGCTGCAAGAAGCTATCGTTGGCAACAATGCCGACCGCGCGTATTTCCAGTACCACCGCGAGCGCCCGGGGCGCGCCATCCACGTGGCCCATCCCGTGCGTAGCCGCTCGACCGGCATCTGGGTGCTGCCGGTCTCGCGCCGTATCGACCATGCCGACGGCAGCTTCGCCGGCGTCGTGCTGGTAACGCTGAAGGTCAACTTCTTTGAAAAGATCTACGACGAGCTCGATGTCGGCCGCACCGGCACAGTGCTGCTGGCGCTGGACGATGGCACGGTGGTCTATCGCCGCCCGTTCGACGAGAAAATCATCGGCACCAACCTGTCGCAGGGCGTGGTGTTCAAGGCGATCCGCAACAAGACTGCCGGCGCCGACTTCCTGACTGCCACGGTCGACAAGATCGAGCGGCTCTACAGCTACCGCCGCGTCGACCGCTTCGCCTTTGTGATCGCCGTCGGCCAGACCAAGGATGAACTGCTCGGCGACTGGAAGCGTTCGAGTCTGCTCATCGGCGCCGTCACGCTGTTGATCGCGGCACTGTTCGCCCTGTTCGCGCGCAAGCTGGTGAGGCAGATCACGATCCGCGACCGGCTCGACCAGACCTTGCGCGCCTATTCCGAAGACCTGCAGCGCGATAACCTGGGCCTGCACGAACTGGCGCACACCGACAAGCTCACGCAACTGGCCAACCGGCGTCGCTTCGATGAAATGCTCGACCACGAATGGCGGCGTGCGCAGCGCAGCAAGGCGCCGCTGGCGCTGATCCTGATCGACGTCGACTACTTCAAGAAGTACAACGACCACTACGGCCATCCGGCTGGCGACGCGTGCCTGCACAGCGTGGCCGGCGTCCTGACCGATAGACTCAATCGCACCGGCGACCTGCCCGCGCGCTACGGCGGCGAAGAATTCGCCGTCATTCTGCCGTCCACCGACCTGCAGGGCGCCATGGCGGTGGCCGAGCGCATTCGCCACGAGATCCTGGGCTTGCGCATCGCGCATGCGCAGTCGCCGTTCGAGATCGTCACGGCCAGCTTCGGCGTGGCGTCGTTTGAGCCTGGCGGCAAGGAATCACTGCACACGGCCGACCTGGTCGTGCGCGCGGACATGCAGCTCTACCGGGCCAAGGGTGCGGGGCGCAACCAGGCGTGTGGCGAGGCGTTCAGCGTTGCCGGCGTCGGCGCCCGGGTCAATTCAGGCGAGCGCCAGGCGTCGCAGTGAGGCGTCCACGCCGTGCAGGCTGTCGACTTCGCAGGTGGGGATGGCTTGCGATTCGTTGGCCAGGCGGCCCGGGTTGAACCAGCAGCTGTCGATGCCGAAGCGGTTCGCGCCCAGGATGTCGGCGTCCAGGCGGTCGCCCACGATCACGGTATCGAGCTTGGTGAAGCTGCGCGCCATCTTGCTGGTGTAGTCAAAGAAGCGGCTGTCCGGCTTGGCGAAGCCGCAGGCCTCGGATGTCGCGACGAACGACAGCGACGGCGCCAGGCCCGAACTGGCGATGCGCCGGTGCTGGACCGAATGCGCGCCATTGGTGATGATGCCCACTTCGCCGATACCGGCGAGCAGCTCGCACAACTGCACGGCGCCGTCGATCAGCACCACGGTATCGGCCAGGGCCTCGCTGAACACATCGCTGGCCACGTGCGGATCGAGGTCGATCCGGTTGTCGGCGAAGGTCTTGCGGAAGCGTTCGATGCGCAGAAAGTCCTTGGTGACGGCGCCCTGTTCGAAGAGGCGCCACAGCGCGATATTGGTCGCCTGGTACTGCGCGAACAGGGCATCGAGGCCGTCGCGCAGATCGAGGTGCGCCATCGTGCGCTGGAATGAGGCTTGTTCGGAAGCCCGGAAATCGAGCAGGGTGTCGTCGAGGTCAAACAGGAAAAGGCGGTGTTTCATTGCGTCCAACAGAAGAGCGGCAATGCTCCATGGTAGCACTCGCCGCCAACCTGCGTCAGCTGGGGTTCGGATCGGGCACCGGCTCGTCGTCGTGCGGCAGATGGCCCGGCTGGTGATGCGGATGCGGCGTCTCGAACGGCTCGGGCATCGGATCGTCGACGGGCGCCGGGTCGGGCGCGCGGTGGGCGTGGATCGAAAACGGCGCGCGACATTGCGGCGCCGATGGCGCGGTGTGGCCTGCTTGCATGATGCGGTCCTCCTCGGTGGATGCTGTTCGACCTACCTTAGCATGCGCTCCGGCGGCGCGGCGCGCGCCGGCAGTCGGCTACAATGCGGTCTTTCCGAACACCGCTGATTGCCGCCCCCATGGAATTTTCGATCACGACCCTGGCCCTGCTCGTCCTGACCCCGCTGCTGGTCTGGCGCATCTATGCGCGCATCAAGAAGCAGATGCTGCGCCAGCGCTCGATCTACCAGCGCCACTACACCGGCATCCTGGTATTCAGTGCGATGATCGTGGTGCCGGCGGCGCAGCTGTTTGCCAATCCGTACAACCTGGCGGCGCTGCTGGTGGGCGCCGCTGGCGGCATCGGCTACGGCGTGTGGGGCCTGAAGCTGACACGCTTCGACGACACGCCCGAGGGTTACTATTTCACGCCGAATGCCCGCCTGGGCCTGGTGATGGCGATGATCCTGGTGGCGCGCATCCTGTACATCGGCGTCGAGATCTACGCCAACCAGGGCAAGGATGTGCCCACGCCGCAGTTGAGCGACAGCCCGCTGACCATGCTGTGCGTGGGGCTCACGAGCGGATATTTTGCGTGTTATTCGGCGGGATTGCTGCGCTGGCGGCGGCGGGTCAAGCGCGAGAGTATGCAGGGGTGAAGTTGGGGTAGTACTTGGGTTCCCGCCAAGGCGCCCGGCTAGGGCGGGAACGACGTTCTTGGGTACGTGTCCGGAACCAGTGACGTAGCGTACCTCCAACACTAAACGACGTCGTTCCCGCGAAGGCGGGAACCCAAGTTCGCATCAAGCCGCCTTCGCCGCCTCTTTCCTTCGCTGCAGCACGAAAATCGGCTGCGCCCACTGCTGGTCCTTCTTCTTCTTGCTCGTGATAAGCGTCAGTTCCGACGGATCGTAGACGTCCGTATTGTGCGTCAGCGGGGTCGTCATCAGGTACTGGGCGTCGGTGTTCTTCAAAAATTCGCCGACCAGCTGGATGTTGCGGATATCCAGGTGGGCAAACGGTTCATCGATGAACACGAAGCCGCCCGAGCCTTCCTCGGATTTCAACAAGCCAATCAACAGCACCAGTGATTTCATGACCTGCTGGCCGCCCGACGCTTCGCCGTCGTTCATCCCGATCTGGTCCTTGCCGTCGAACTTGAAGCGCACGTGCAGGCCGGCCTGCGCCAGTTGCACGTCGTCGTTCTCCAGCCGCACCGGGTCGGCCTGCACGTCAATGCCAGCCAGCCCACCCAGCTCGCGGATGTTCTTGGTATAGGTCTTGATCGTGTAGCGCAGGCGCTCGATGTAGGCGCCGCGCGCGTTGCCGGTCGCTTCGATCGCGCGGTTGTTCTGGTAGCGGCGCTCTTCGGTTTCGGTCTGGCGGCTGTCCAGTTGATCGTGCAGGCGCGCATACTGGTCGACCACCGTCGGATCGAGTTCCCAGTCGTCGCGCGCCAGCGAGCCTTCGAGTGACCCCAGGCGCAGATTGACCTGGTGCGCGTTCTGATGCCTGGCCACCAGGTCGCCGCGCCAGTTCGGGTTCTTCCACGCGCCCGGCACCGCGCGCCAACTGCGGCGCAGCTCCAGCAGCGCTTTCGCATGCTCGGTGCGCTGATCGATCTGGCGGCGATGGTTCAGGCGCATGCCTGCTTCGGCTTCCGACAGCGCCATGCGCGCGTTCTGCCACACAGTGTCGGCGCGAGTGCGCGCGACGGTGGCGTTCTTGCTCAGGGTTTGCAGCTCGCCCAGGCGCGCGCCCACCTCGAGCCGTTCGGTTTTGAGCGGCGCCAGTGCGCGCGCGGCTTCCTCGAATTCTTCCTGGCGCGCCGACAGTTCCTTGGCCGCGTCCACGCCCGCGATGCGCGCTTTCAGGCCGCCCACTTCGGCGGCCAGCTTCGAGATCGCCAGCGTCAGCGCATCTTCTTTCTGTTCCAGCGCCGGCAGCGACTTCTGGATCGCTTCCAGGCGCTGCGTTTTACCCGCCGCGCCGAAACGGTAGCGCGACGCTTCCACGAACAGCGAGCGCCCACCGCGGCGTTCGCGGTGGTAGGCGTCCGGCGTGATCCATTCGTCCGAGCGGCTCTTGAAGCCGTCGTCGACCGAGTCCACGCGCACGATGCGTTCCAGCTGGTCGATCAGCCAGCCCGGGGCCTTGCCGGAGAAGCTCACCACCGACAGCAGGCTGTCATCTTTCACGACTGGCGCGTTCACGCAGTCGGGCACGATGAAGTGGCGATAGCGCTCTTTCTCGGCCAGGCGATAGGCGTTGGCCGCATCCGAGGCTTTTTCAAGCAGCACGACCGACGCGTAACCACCGAGCACACCCTCGACCGCGCCCTGCCATTTCGGATCGGTCACTTCGACGATGTCCGACAGCATGGCGTGGGCGATGCCCTCGTCGCGCAGCGCGCGGCGCATCAGCCGCTGCGCCTCGGGCTCCGGCATCGAAGTCTTGCCCTGCAATGCCGAAATCGTCGCCATTTCGCCGGCGATTTTCGCCGACACGGCCTCGCGCGCGCTCTTCTGGCGTGCCAGCTCGGCTTCTTTTTCAGCGAGCTGCTTGCCCACTTCGGCGATGTCGGCGCCAGCGTCCGCCGACAGCTTTTGCAGGCGGTCGCGCTGCTCGAGCAGGCTTTCCAACGGTTTGAGGCGCGTGTTGACTTCCGTCAGGCGCCTGGCCAGTTCGCCGCCCTCTTGCTCCAGCTGGGTTTCCTGTTTCTGCGCCTCGGTCAGTGCGCGCTGCTGGCTGGCCAGCTGGCTGCGCTTCTCGGCCAGTTGGCCGTCGGCCTGCACCAGCGGCTTCTTCGCTTCGCGCAGTGTGCGCGAGACCAGCAGGGCTTTCTCGCGCGCCTCGTGGTACTGCAGCGCCGGCAGCACTTCTTCGTGCAGCTCGCGCTTCTCTTTGTGCAGATCCGACCACTGGTGGTGGTTGGCCACGCGCAGGCGCAAGCCTTCGAGGTTGGTGCGCGAGGCTTCCAGCTCGGCTTCGAAGCGTTTGAGCTCCGTCTCGGTGTCGCGCTGGTGGCGCTTGGCTTCATCGTAGGCGTCCAGCACTTCCTTGTCGCCGAAGACCTGGAACACCAGGTCGAGCAACTGGCGCGGCGCGTATTCGCACAGCTTGTCGGTCTCGCCCTGCTCCAGCGCCAGCACTTTCGACATCGCCGGAGATAAACCGGCCGACGCCAGGCGTTTCCTGTAGTTTTCCACGCCGAGCCAGTCGGTCGCCTCGGTCACTTCCTCGATCTCGACGTTCCCGGGGCGCATCAGGTACTGGCGCTTCCAGTCGCCGCCGTTCTTCTGCACTTGGCAGAACAGCGTCACTTCATCGTCGGCGAAAAAACCCGAGTGACGAAACGGCCGGTTCGACAGCTGGCGGCCGATCGGCTTGTTGTCGACGACGGCGCGCAACCAGGCGCTTTGCTGGCCCGAGTGGCGTGCATAGTGTTTGTAGGTGCGGCCCATCGAGCAATCGAGCCCGAACAGGGTGCGCATCGCGTCGAGCAGCGTGGTCTTGCCCGAGCCGTTCTGGCCGGCGATCGTGATGATCTTGGCGTCGAGCGGGATGTTCTTGATCCGCTGCCAGTAATCCCAGTGGACCAGTTCGAGTGATTTAATGTGGAACATCGGCTATCTCAATTCGGGGTCGGGGTGTCAGGAGCATCTGTGACGTCGGGGACGTCATCGGGCGGGACGGGATCGTTGGCGGCCTCAAGATCGACCGCATCGACTGGCGCCACGCGGCGCGGGGCGGCCGCCAGCGGGGCGCGCTTGAACACCTCGGACAGCGCGCCGTTGATGATGCGCTCCTTGAGCACGTCGGTGTCCATCATCAGGTCGAGCAGCGGGCCTTCCAGGATCACGTCGCCGCGGCGCTCGATGAAGCCGAGTTTGGACAGCACGCCCAGGTTCATGTCCATGCGCGTCTTCTTGCCCAGCTTGTCGCCGAAGTCCGACAGCAGCGCCGTGTACGAGATGCCGATCGACGTGTCTTCGGCGCGCGGGATCGACAACTCCTTCTCGAACATGTCGTTCTGGTCGTCGTCGATCATGGTGTGGGTTTCCTGGCGCTCGCGCTTGGGCAGGATGATCTGCGCCCACAGCACCACCAGCAGCGCCACGCCGTCGCGCGTCAGGCCGAAGTTATTGTTCTGCCAGATGTCCTTCGCGCCGAAGATCTTCGGTTCGACGTTGCGGTGCAGGGCCACGGTGACGTGGTCGGCATACACGTTATCGAGCAGCTTCAGGCCCGATTCGAGCAGGCGTTTGTCGACTTCGGCGCGGAACTGGTCGTCCGACAGCGCGCGCTTGACCATCTTGTCGTCGCGGCGCAGGGTCTGGTGCGTCAGCAGGCGCGCGATCAGGATTTGTGCATCGTCATTCATGGGGCAGGCTGTCCATCAGGAGTGGAATCGGCATTCAGTGAAAGGGTCGCGACCGACATGGCCGCCACTTCCGGGTCGTTCAGCTGGACCATCTCGTCGAGCGAGACAAACGTAAGCGGCAGGCGCGCCAGTTCGGCCGTTGCGCCCTGCAAGCTCGCTTCGGACGCGTCGCCCAGCAGCGGCAGCAGCGACGCGCGGTACGAGGCCAGCGCGAACGTGGCCGGCAGCAGCGACTCATGCAGTTGCACCCGGCGCGGGCCGACGCTGGAAAATTCAGGGAAGTTGCCCAGGTTGGCGAAGTCCGCCAGCTTGTTGATCCAGTCGTTCAGCTCGAGCTGCATCGCCGGATTGTCGTTGACCGTCAGCGGCGCATCCTGCCCGCTTGGCAGGCCTTTCGGACCGGTCGAGATGATGCGCTCGGCCAGCAGTTCGGTTTCGGCCACGTCGATCATCTCGGCCGGGGTGCCGAACAGCGGCGTGACCGGGCGGTCGATGGCGCCGGCGGCCAGGCTGGCCAGGTCGTCGTGCGCCAGCAGCCAGCGTTTGACGTCGGTGGTCGACAGGCCCGATTGGCCCAGGTGCACGCGCTGGCGCTCGATCTGGTTCAGCGCGCGCGAGAACATGCCCTGCATATTCAGTAGTGCACTCTGCGCGCGGCCGATCGCCTGCGCCGCGCGGTGCGTGGCGGCGTCGGCCCGTTCGTCCGAGGTAATCGCGCGCAGGATGACCGAGCCTTTCTCGACCCAGTCGCAGGCCATATGCCACTTGGCCTGCGAGGTGCGCAGGCGAAATTCGGAGCCGGACGCGATCGCGTCGCGAAACTCCTCGGTCAGTTCGACCAGGCGGCCCAGCAGGTGCTTCAACTGGTCGACGGTAACGCCGCCCACGGCCTGGGCGCCGGCCACTTGCGACAGCAAAAAGCCCATCTCGGCCTCGTCGCCTTCGGGTTTGCCCAGCGCCAGCAGCGTCTCGAGCGCGGACAGCACGTTGCGCGCCAGCGGCGTGATGCGGTACACGGCGGCCGGGGCGTCCCAGGCCAGCAGGCCGTGGCCGCGCAGGCGGTTGAGCACTGTTTCCAGGCTTTCCGGGACCAGGTAGGCCAGCTTCTGGTTGATGTCGGCGCGCGAGAAGGACGACGTGGAGGCATCGCCGGCCAGTTCGCGCAGGACGAGCAAACGCACCAGCACGCCATCTTGCGTGCCGTGGAACAGGGCCGTGAAGGCCGACAGCATCGGTTGGGCACGCTTGAGGTGGAAGACTTGCTCGATTTCGTCGGGAGCAATGCCTTCCTGGAAGTGTACCTGCAGCGGATCAAGTTCCTGCGGTGTCGTCAGGGCGTCGGCAGCGTGCGCCGCGCCGGCTTGGGGGTCGATCATCGTGTTGTTGCCACTCTATAACCAGTCTCGTGCGCGGTCGAGACGGGTCTGTAGTGCATTTGTTACTACAGACCCGGCCGGCTTCGCGGGGGCGTCAGTATAACAGTTCACATTGGGCAATCTGGGAATGGTTGCCCGGAAAGGTAGCATCTGCAACGACGTGCTGATGCTACATGGCTACCCCGGCATCACGACTTGGTCACGCTCTTGAGCGTCTGCTCGATGGTTTCGTCGCCGCCTTCCGTGAAGCGGATCTTGACCGGATAATATTCGTGCGCCGGCGCCAGCCAGACGTCCACGCTCTGGTCGCGGCTACCCTTCAGTGCCGCGCGGGTGACGAGGATCGCATCGACCTCGCCCAGGCCCGTCTTCACTTTCTCGCTGCGCACGACCTTGAAGGTCCAGGTTTCGGCGCTGCTGCGTCCGGCCACGAAGAACGGCCACTCCGAGCCCGGCTTGAACTTGTCACCGGCGGCGCGCGCCACGGCAGCCAGTTGCCAGGTGACCGACACGCGGTCCTGCTCGCCGCCCTTGAGCGGATACGTCTTGTCGCCTTCCGAGAAGCTCATGGCCTTGGCGGCCCGGTCGAACGTGATCGAGGTGGGGTCCTTGCGCATGCGCTTTTCGGAAAACTCGGTCGGCGCCAGGCCGTAGGCGTCGATGACGCCCTGGCTGCGGTTGTCCAGCAGCGTGCCCAGGATCGCCACGCGCGACTCGAACCGCACGTCGTACTTGCCGTCGCCGGCGCGCCAGGTGACGGTGGCGTCGCCTTTCAGGGCCAGGCCCTTCTGGCGCGCGGCCAGGTCGTAGGCCAGGTCGGCCGAGGGCGGCAACTCGAACGCACGCTTGACGGCCGGATGGGCGGACTGGGCGGACGCGCCACCCAGTGCGAAGGTCAGCGCCAGCGCTGCCCCGATGTGTCGAATGTTGCTCATAGTCATATCAAGATCCTGAATGGTCCAAGGCGATATTATTCACTGTTTGCGTGGTTACTGCTCCATTGGGTTCGCTATTGCGAATCCGCACCGGGTACCAGCCGTGCGCGGGGGCCAGCCAGATGTCCAGGCGCGACTTGTACGAACCCGGTTGCGGGGGGCGCGTCAGGCGCCAGGTTTGCAGTTTGCCAAGCTTGGTGTCGATCTCTTCCTGCCCCACTACCGTGAAGCGGTAGATTGCCGCATCGCGGTCTTCGCCGACGAAGATATCGATGGCGCCCGTGAGCTGCCTGGCGTCACCGCGCGCAATGGCCGCCAGTTGCAGCGGGATGCTGGCCTTGTCCTGGGCGCCGGGCGGCAACCCGTAACGCGCTTCCGATGCCGAAAACGTGATCAGGCCATTGCCCCAGTTGAAATGGGTGGCCGTCATGGCGCGCCCGCGCCGTTTTTCGGTCATCGTGATCGGGGCGAAACCTGTTTGCGCCACCGCGCCCTCGCTTTTCAAGACCACCAGGTTGACCCGCGCGAACACGACGCGGATGCCGGCTTCGACCTGGATGCGGTAGCTGTCCTCGTTCAGTTGCCAGGCCAGCAGCGCCTCGCCCGACCACTCGGTGCCGTCAGCGTCGGTGCGCGCCACGTCAAGCGTGATCTTCGCGGGCGGGGGCATATCGATGGTGTAGCGGCGCGTTTCAGGCGGCGGCGGGGCTGGTGTGGGCGTAGCTGGCAGGGCTTCCGGCGCCGGCGGCGTTGGCGCGGCTGGCGCCGGGGCGACCGGCGCAGCGCCCTCGCTGGTCGGTTCCGCCGACACTGGCAACGACGCCGGCGCGGCGGCTTGCGTGATGCCGGCCGGGTTGCCCGGCAGGGCGATGTCCAGGACCACCGGTGCGATGTCAGGCAGCGGCGGCGGAGCGGATTCGGCCACCGGCAACGGCGCGGGCGCAGGCGCCGGCATGACTGGCGGGCCGGCCTCGGGCAGCAGCTGCGCCATCATCGTCGTCGGACCGCTGTCGGCACCAACCTGGCGCGGCAGGCCAAGATTGACGTCCAGCAGATCGAGCACCAGCCAGTGCAGCACGACGACCAGCGCAGCCAGGACAAAGGAATTGCGGCGGCGATGGAGGATGAACGGTGCTGGATGCATGCCGTTAGTGTAGCGCGGGCGTGCCCGGGCTGCTGTCCGGCTGGCCTGCCGTTGCATAGTTTGCCGGCCCATAATCTGCTACGCTAGCACGACAACACTACGGAGACCGCTATGCTCAAGCCGCCCATGCCCGGAATGACCGACACCCTGGAATTCGTCAAGAACCTGTGGGGCGGCATGCATATTCCAGGCGCCATGCCGGGCATGACCGGCGTACCGGGCATGCCGCCGCTGCCCGGCGCCGGCATGTCGGTGGAAGACCTGGACAAGAAGATCGCCGACCTGAAGGCCGTCGAATCCTGGCTCACGCTTAACCAGAACATGCTGCACGGTTCGATCCAGGCCCTTGAAATCCAGCGCGGCACGCTGGCCACGCTCAAGGCGATGGGCGACAGCATGGCCCAGGCAATGGGCCAGAGCAGCGTCGGCGATTCGACGGTCGCACCGTTCGCGCAATTCTTCGCGCAGATGGCGCAGGCCGCCACGCCGGCTGCCAGCGCGCAAACGACACCAACGCCATCGCCGCCACCGCCGCCACCTGTGCCGGAAGCAGCGCAGGCTGAGCCTGACGCCACGGGTGCGACAATGCCGGCCGCCGTAGCTTGGTGGAACCTGTTGCAAGACCAGTTCCGTCAAGCGGTGGCCAGCACCATGCCGGCCGAGAATACTGACGACGCCGCTGCGCCGTCGGCCGCACCCGACGCGCCAGCCGCGGAACCGGTCCCGCGCGCCCGGCGCAACGTGCGCAGCAAGGCCGACAAGACCTGAAGCCAGGCCGCTGCCAAAGCTGCTTCTGACGCCGCTTCTTGATGGAGCGGGTAGCACACGCGCATGAACCGTGCTGAACTGATCGGGCGGCCCGCCCTTCCCCGGCCGCGTTTCCGTTCAGCCGGAGCGCCCCATGCTACCCAGTGACTTGTCCCACCTGACGCCGTCGCAGGTCGACGACCTGCGCCGCAAACTCGCCGCTGCCGGCTGCCAGCCGCCACCCAACGCGCGCACCATCAGCGAACTGCACGACGCCTTCGCGCTACTGCGCCGCCGTCACAACCTGGCGCCATCGAACAGCATCGATGCCGACACCCTGCGCTGCCTGGACCTCGGCGCCGGCCTGCTGTTCGGGGAGGTGCTGCGCGATGAACTCGATCTGCTGCGCCCCGCCAGCAGCGAACCGCTCGACGCCGGCGTGCCGCCCGACCGCGCACGCCTGCGCGCGCGCGCCCACGGCGGCATGCTCGCCGGCCTGGCCTTGTCGGGCGGCGGCGTGCGCAGCGCCACGTTCGGCCTGGGCGCCCTGCAGGCATTGGCGCGCCACCGCTTGCTGGGCCGGATTGATTACCTGTCCACCGTCTCGGGCGGCGGCTTCGTCGGCGGCTGGCTGGCGCGCAGCCTGCACGCGCATGGCGGCGACATCCACGAGGTCGAAGCCCTGCTTGCGCCGCCGGCCGGCAGCAGCGAGGCGCCCGAACTGCGCTTCCTGCGCCAGTACAGCAACTACCTTTCGCCACAAGGCGGCATGTTTAGCGCCGACACCTGGACCCTGCTTGGCACCTATGTGCGCAACACGGGCCTGAACCTGACGATGCTGGTGGCGTGGCTGTGCGCCCTGCTGCTGTTGCCGCGCTTCGCGGTCTGGGGCATGCACCGGGTGGTGGCGCCGGGCGGGCCGTGGGCGCGCCTGGGCGACGTCGCCTGGATCGCGGGCGTGCTGCTGTTCTTGTGCGCCGTGTTCTGCATCGCGCTGTCGATCTCCAGCAAACCCGAAAGCTCGCGCGGCGTGCGCCGCTTTCCGCTGTCGCAGGGCGCGGTCCTGTGGTGCATCAATTTTCCGCTGCTGTTGGCGGGCTTTCTCGGCAGTCTGGCGCTGTGGCGCCACGGCGGCGCGGCGCCCGCGACGCTGCTGCCGCCGCAACTGGCAGCCCGGCCCTACTGGCTGCTCGCGCCGGGCGTGGTCTACTTCATTGTCTGGGCCTGCGGCTGGTATCTGGCGCACGACCGGGCCAGTCCCTACCGGCGCGCCGGCTACACCGTGTGCAGCGCCGGCGGCCTGGCGGTGCTGCTGGTGCTGCTCGAAGCAGCGCGCGCCTTTGCCCCCGCCATGCTGGCGTGGCTGCCGGACGGCGGCGCGCAGCTGTCGTGGTGGCTGTGCGGCGGCGCCGGCCTGCTGCTGGTGCTTGCCGCGTGGCTGGTCATGTACACGCACCTGCGCGCCGATCCGCCGCTGCGCGACCTGACACGCGCCGAGCTGGGCGAAGGCCTGTCGCACTTCGCCTGCGCGATGGGCGCGCTCACGCTGGGCACCGTGCTGCTGCTGGTCGGGCTGGCGCTGCTGCCGGCGCCCAGCGCGCATCCGTTGCTCAATAACGCCATCGCGCTGGCCACCTTCGGCATGCCGTTGATGATGGCGCTGTTTGCCGTCACCATGAACCTGATGATCGGCCTGATCGGCCGCCAGTACAGCGACGCGAGCCGCGAATGGTGGAGCCGCCAGGGCGCGTGGAGCGCGATCTTCGCGCTCGGCTGGCTGGCCGCGTACGGCATCTGCTTCTTTTTTTCTCCGCTGCTGCACTGGGCCTGGCTCACCTACGAGCCGTGGTCCAACCTGGGCACGCTGCTCGGCTGGCTGGCGATGACCGCCTTCGGCCTGAAAGCCGGCAGCGGCGGCGCCACCGGCGCGCGCGCCGCGCGCGATCCGAAGCTCGAACTGATGGCGCGCCTGGCGCCGTATCTGTTCACGATCGGGATCTTCGCGCTGCTCAGCAGCCTGGTGCAGCTGACGGTGGCGCCCCCGCGCCTGGACTGCCCGGGCGCCACGCTGGCCTGCGTGTTCGGGGCCCACGCCGACGCCACGCTGGCCACCGACGGCAGCACGCTGCTCGTGGCCTTTGCCTGCTTTCTCGGCGCCGCGCTGGTCCTCGGCTGGCGCGTCGACATCAACAAATTCTCGCTCTACATGCTGTACCGGAACCGCGTCGTGCGCGCCTGGTTCGGCGCCGCCAACCGCGCGCGCCGGCCGCACCCGTTCACCGGTTTCGATCCCGACGACGACATGCTGCTGGCCGAGTTGAAGAACGCACGTCCGTACCCGATCGTGAACACGGCGCTGAACCTGGTGGGTGGCGAAGAACTGGCATGGCAGACGCGCCGCACCGCCTCGTTCGCGTTCACGCCGCGCTGGTGCGGCTACGAACAATCGGGGCCAGGGGGCTCTGGGTGCTACCGCCCCACCGGGGTCTACGCCGCGCGCGCCGGCGTGGGCCTGGATGACGACGCAGGCGTGCGGCTCGGGATGGCGGTGGCGCTGTCGGGCGCCGCAGCCAGCCCGAACATGGGCGCGCATTCGTCGGCGCCGCTGAACTTCCTGATGACGATGTTCAATGTGCGCCTGGGGCGCTGGTGTCCCAACCCGGCGCGCTCGACCTGGACCAGTTCATCGCCGCCCATCGGCTTGTTCAGCCTCTTGTCCGAGCTGTTCGGCCAGCAGGGGGCCGACGCCGGCTACGTGCACCTGAGCGATGGCGGCCACTTCGACAACCTGGGTATCTACGAACTGGTGCGGCGCCGCTGCCGGCTGGTGATCGCGGTCGACGTCGGGAGCGATCGCGAGCACGCGTTCGAAGACCTGGGCAACGCGATCCGGCGCTGCGCCACCGATCTGCACGTGCGGATCGACCTGGATGTGTCGCGCCTTGGCATCAGGGCGGACGACGGCTTGTGCCGCGCCAGCTGCGCCGCCGGCCGCATCCGCTACAGCCAGGCCGACCGCGACGCCGACGATGGCGTCATCCTGTACATCAAGCCGGCGATCGTCGGCAGCGAGAATGCCGACCTGCTCAATTACCGCAAGCTGCATCCCGACTACCCGCATGAAAGCCTGGCCGACGGCTGGTTCGATGAAGCCCGGTTTGAAAGCTATCGGGCGCTCGGTGAACACGTGGTCGGGTGCGCGCTGGCCGAGGCGGCGCAGGCGGCGGCGCCCGCCGGTGGCGATTGCGACATTGGCGTCCTGTGCGCGCAGCTGCTGCGCAGGCACGGGCCGGAGCGCCCGGGCAGCGCCTGAGCGGCCTACCCGAAACGGTTGCTGTGCGTCGGTTTGGTGACCGGTGCCGGCTCGGGCGCCGCTTCGGGGGCCACCTCTTTCCCGTCTGCCGCATCGTCTGCCGCATCGGCTGGCGCAGGCGCAGCAGGATCGGCTTTCGGGCGCAAGCCGCGTAGTTGCTCCATCAACTGCGCGAAGCGCTGCTGGCCCGGCTGCAGCTTGTCGACATGCTCGAGCACCATGCGCGCCTCGACGTCGAGTTCCTCGTCGTAGCCGCTCTGCTGCATGTGCGAAATCGAGATCTGCACGGCGTTGAACAGCACCCGCACATTGTCCGGCAACCGCTCGCGCGCCATGCGCATCCACTTGACCGCGTCGGGCAATTTACCGCTCTTCCACAGCACGACGCCCTGGTTCATCAGGTCCACCGCTTCCTTGCGCGCGGCGCGGATGATGGCCGCGCCCTCTTCGCCCAGGCGCGCCTTGTCGAAGATGGCCTGCACGTCATCCTGCAGCAGGCTGTTGTCGTGGTTGTTGCGCACCACGTGCGCCAGCACCTCGCCCGGCGTCTCTTTCACGCCCACCGCAAACAGCAGGGTCGCCATCTCGATGCAGATCGCCGTGCCGGGGCGCTTCGGGTCGGCGCCCAGCATCGTCTCGAGTTCATCCCCGGCGCGGCGCGCGTTGCGGTAGTCGCCGCTCTCGTGATGGATCAGGCCTTCGGTGATCTTGGCGCGCAGCGCCATGTCGTCGTATTCGCTGCCGAAATCGCGCTGGGCCAGCAGCAGCAGCTGCAGCGCATCCTTGGTATTGTTTTTCAGGCCGCACACGCGCGCCAGGCCAAGGTAGGCGTCGGGCGTCTTGCGGATCGAGTACTCGCCGATCACCAGGCATTTGCGAAACGCCTTTTCGGCCAGCACGACATTGCCCAGCTTGAGGGCGGCCTGGCCCAGGTTGCGCTGGCGCGGCACCGAATTGGGCGAGAGCTTGGCCGCACGCTCGAGGATCGCGGCCGCTTCATCGTGCCGGCCCAGGCCCTGGTAGGCCAGCGCCAGCTGGTCGTAGGCGTCGATGTAGTGCTGGTTCTCGGCGATCACGGTCTGGAACATCTGGCGCGCCTGCTCGAAGTCGCCGTCGGCCAGGCGGATCTTGCCCAGGCCCGCGCGGGCCCAGTGGTATTCGCGCTGGCCCAGCACCTGCTCGTACACCGCGCGCGCGCGCGCCGGCTGGCCGCTGCGCTCGAGCATGCGCGCCTTCATGCGCAGCAGCTCGATCACGTGCGCGCGGTTGGCCGCGATCTGCTCGTCGCACAGGTGGGCCGCGCGCAGGTAATCCTTTTCCATGAAGGCCTGGTCGATCAGGCGAAAGATCTGCTTGCGGCGCCACACGCGGTTCAGGCGCGAGAGCAGCACGCCCTCGGTGATCGGCTTGACCAGGTAGGCATCGGGCTGATGCTCGGCCGCGCCCATCACCGATTCGACGCTTTTTTCGGCCGACACCATCACGAACACGCTCGATGGCAGCAGCAACTGGCGGATGCGCGCTTCTTCGAGCACCTGCTGGCCGTTCTTGCCTTCGCCCAGGTTGTAATCGCACAGCACGACGTCGTAGCGGGTCCGGTTCAAGAGGCTCATGGCCTCGCCACCGCTCGAGGCCTGGTCGATATTGCGCGCGCCCAGGCTGCGCAGGCTTTCGCGCAGCAGCTGGCGAATGCCCGCGAAATCGTCGACAATCAGGTACTGCTTGCTGGCCCAGTCGATCTGCTCGAGCACTTTGGGCAGCGCAGAGTCCGGGGCTGCGGGCGCAGCAGGCGCAGTGGTCGGCGTAGCGGTTGGCGCGCCAGGCGCGGCGGGCAGGGTCATGGCAGGGTCATGGCAGGGTCAGGATGAAGCAGCCGCCACCAAGCGCGCCGCCGTTCTCGAGCCGCACGGCGCCATGGCGCCCGCGATGGTGGTGCATGCGCGCCACCTCGCTCGAAAAATACAGGCCCAGGCCGGCGCTGTTGGTGGCGAAATTGACGCCGATGTCGCCGCTCGCCGGCGTACCGGCCGCCAGCAGGGATGGCGGGAAACCGGCGCCATTGTCTTCGACCCGGATTTCGAGCTCGCCGTCGACTTCGCGCGCGGCCAGCAAAATACGGTCGCGCGTGTAGTGCAGCGCGTTGTTGACCGCATGCGAGACGACGCCGACGATCAGGTCTTCGTCGACATGCGCGATGATGTCAGCGTCGATCTCGAGTTCAAGCCGGATGCCGCGCGATTCGAGCAGCACGCGCGACAGCGCCACCACCTGCTCGACCACTTGCCCTACTTCGAGCGGCTGCGCATCGAACGGGTAGCCGGGCTTGCCGACCTGCTTGTACAGCGCAAGAAGCTGCATCAGGTTGTCGTTCAGGCGGCGCGTCTGGTACAGCATCTGGCCCATCTGGCCATATGCCTTCTCGGTCTCGGGCGTGGCGCCGTCGAGCAACCGCTCGAGCGTGCCGGACAGCACGCTGATCGAGTTCTTCATGTCGTGCGCCGTCACCGCGAGAAACAGGAACAGCTCGGGCGAATGTGGTGCATCTTCCATCGCGAACGTGCCTCCTTCGGCGGTTAAGAGTTGCTACCGATAAATTATACCGGCTCGACCGGCACAGTCTGGACGCGTTTGCCCGGCTTGAGCGCACATTTGCGGCTATGCAACAACTAAAGTTCGAAAGCAGTGTTGGCGGCCTGGCGACCGCCACGGCGTGCGCGCAGCACGAAGCGGGCCGGATCGAGTGCGTCGACCAGCGCCATCTCCAGCGGCAACGGTTCGCCTTCCAGTTGGGCCGCCAGCAGCTCGGCCGCCAGCGGCGCCCAGATCAGGCCGCGCGAGGCATAGCCCAGCAGACCGTACAGGCCCGGATGGCGCGGCACGTCGCGCAGGCGCTCGGTGCTGCCGGCGGCGGCGAAGTCGGGCAGACGGCCGACCAGCGGCAGACGGTCCGGCGCCACGCAGCGAAAACCCACGCGGCCCGCGAGCGGTGCAGCCTCGGCCGCATGCGGATCGGATACCAGCGCGCGCAGGCGCGTGACGTTTTCAAGCTGGCTGCTGGTACGCAGCGCGGGATCGGCGTCGAGGTCATAGGTCGCGCCGGCGCACAGCACGCCCTGCGCGGACGGCGTCAGGTAGGCTTCGCGGCACAGCACCAGCGGCAGTTGCGGCGCGGCGCCCGGCGCCAGGTGCGTGACCTGGCCGCGCAGCGTCTGCAGCGGCAGGTCGGCGGTGAGCGCCATGCGGCGCGCGCCGGCGCCGCTGGCCAGCACCGCCGTCGGCGCCCCGGCCAGCACCGCGCTATCGGCGGCGCGCGCCAGCCAGGTGTCTGCTGCGCGCTCCAGCGTCACGTCGCCGGCGCCGAAAAGCCGCGTCAGGCGCGCGCCGCACGAGGCCAGCAACGCCTCGCACACGCTGCCCGGGCGCGCCCAGCCGCCTTGCGGGAACAGCCAGCCGCCGTCCGGCGCCGGCAGGCCAAGCAACGCTTCGGCGTCGGCGGAGTCGAGCCAGCGCGCGAAGTCCGGCGGCAGGGTGTGTTCGTCCGCGATGGCGCGGGAGACCGCCGCGTGATCGGCGTCGCGCGCCAGTTGCAGGACGCCGCAGGCGGCGCCGTCGAAGGCCTGGCCGACGCCGCCCAATTGCGCCCACAAGCGCAGCGCGTACAGGTAGGCGGCGCGCGTCAGGCGGGTCGGCACATTGTCGTCGCGCGAGAGCAGCGGCATGAAGATGCCGGCCAGGTTGCCCGAAGCTTCCATCGCCACGGCCGGATGCCGCTCGATCAGGGTGACCTGCCAGCCGCGCGCGCACAGACGCGCGGCCAGTGCGCAGCCGGCCAGGCCGGCGCCGAGCACCAGCGCGTGGCGCACTGGCTCGGGCGTGACAGGCAGGCGCGGCTTGCGGCTGGCGAAGACCGCGTGGCCGGGATCTTCGAACACGAAGCCCTGCGCTGTCAGGGCGGCGCGCTGATCATCATCGAGCCCGGGCGCGGCCAGGCGCGCGCCGAGCGTCGTCAAGCGCGCCAGTGGGCGTGCGAAGGCGCTGCCGGCTGCGTCGTGCAGCCGGATGAAATCAAGATGCGCGTTAAGTTCGGCCAGCGCAGTCTCCAGCGGCGCCGCCAGCAGGTCGAGCGTAACGCCGGCATCGGGTTGCGGGATACGGTGAAAACCTGCCTGCAGATCCGTGGCCAGCGCCACCACGTGCAGGTGCCGCGGGCGTTGCGGGTCGACGCGCCAGGCCGCGATCAGGGCCGCGACGCGCGCGCCGTCGCCATAGTCGCTGTCGAAGACGGTGTAGCGCGTGCGGCCCTGCCAGTGGTTCTGCACCTGCATGTCAGCGCCGCGTGCGACAGATGCAGTTGCAGTCATGGTCGTCGACCATGCCGATGCCCTGCATATACGCGTAGACGATGGTCGAGCCGACGAATTTGAAGCCGCGTTTGGCCAGGTCTTTCGACAGGCGGTCGGACAGCTCGGTGCGCGCCGGGCGGCCGCGGTCGGGCCAGTCGTTCACGATCGGCGCGCCGTCGACAAAACTCCATAAGTAGGCATCGAGCGTCAGGCCCTGCTCGCGCATAGCCAGGTAGGCGCGCGCATTGGTGATGGCCGCCGCCACCTTCAGGCGGTTGCGCACGATGCCGGGATTGGCCAGCAGCTCGGCTTTCTTGTCATCGTCGTAGGCCGCGATCTTGTGCGCATCCCAGCCATCGAACGCGGCGCGGTAGGTGTCGCGCTTGTTCAGGATGGTCTCCCACGACAGGCCGGCCTGCGCGCCTTCGAGATTGAGCATCTCGAACAGCGTGTTTTCATCGTGGCACGGCACGCCCCACTCGTGGTCGTGGTAGGCGATGTAGCGCGGGTTGGCCATATTGGCCCAGGCGCAGCGGGTGATGGTCATCGCTTGGCGCCGCGCGGCGGCGTCTTGCGCAGGCAGGCCAGTACCTCGTCAACGCGGCCGGCGGCAACCAGCTCGGCCGGCGTGGCCTCGCCCAGTTCGGGCTGAATCGTGGTCATCCAGTGGTCGGCTGCATCGTCGCTGCCGAGCAGCTGGCGTGCCTCGTGCATGACGGCGTAATGGGTCTGGGCCTTGCGCGAATGGTCCTGGAAGCGGGCTTGCAAGGCGGTGATGCTGTCCGGGGAAAGGCGGTCGGGATCGTTCATGGTGGTGGTCTCGGTGGCGTTCGGGGCATCATACCTTGCGGCGGCGCGAGCAACAGCCTTCTAAGCTGTGGGTCGTGCTAGCCACCCGGCCACTGCGCCTCGATGACCCGCGCCAGCGCCTCCACACCCCGCCGGATATCCTGCGGCGGCACGGCCGAAAACCCCAGCAGCAATCCTGGCGCCACTACGCACGCAGGGGTGGCATCCGCATTCTCGTAATACCCGAGCGGCCTCAGTTCGATCCCGGCATCGAGCGCCGCCTGCGCGACATCCGCTTCGACCGGCATGCGTCCGCGCCCGTCTGCCCGAAAATGCGTGCACAGATCCAGTCCCACGTCAGCCGGGCCGTACGCCAGGCGCTCGCCCAGGCGATCGTCCAGTGCGCCCATCAGCGCCATCCGCCGCTCGGCATACGCATCGCGTGTGCGCCGGATGTGGCGCATGAAGTGGCCTTCGCCGATAAAGTCGGCCAGCACCGCCTGCGGCAGGATCGCGCTTTGGCGGTCGACCAGCGCTTTCGCGCGCGCCAGTGGTTCGGCCAGCGCCGGCGGCGCGACCACGTAGCCGAGCCGCAGCGCCGGGAACAGCACCTTCGAGAACGTGCCGACGTAGATGACGCAACCGGCACGATCCAGGCTTTGCAGCGACGCCAGCGGCGGGCCGGTGTAGCGGTACTCGCTGTCGTAATCGTCCTCGATCACCCAGGCGCGGTTGGCCGTGGCCCAGCGCAGCAGCTCGAGCCGGCGCGCGAGGCTCATCGTCACGCCCAGCGGCAGCTGGTGCGATGGGGTGGCGAACACCATGCGCGCGTCCGGATAGTGCAGCGCGCCGTAGGCCACGTCCATCCCTTCGTCGGTGACCGGCAGCGTGCACATGCGCGCGCCGGCCACGCGCAGCGGCGCGCTGGCGCCCTGGTAGCCGGGCGACTCGAGCCAGACGCCGTCGCCCGGCGCCAGCAGTAGTTGCGCCAGCAAATACAAGGCCTGCTGCGAACCGGCGGTGATCACGATCTGCTCCGGCTCGCACATTACGCCGCGCGAGGCGCGCAGGTAGGCGCACAGCAGTTCGCGCAGCGGCGCGTAGCCATTGGCCGCGCCATAGCCCAGGTAGGGATCGGACCGGTGCACGCGCCGCAACTGGCGCGCTTCGAGCTTGCGCCACAGCTCGAACGGAAACAAATCCAGGCCCGGCATGCTGGGGCGGAAAGCGCGCGGTGGGACGTCGTACAACGGTATGTGGCCCATGCTGGTGGACATGGCCACGCCGCGCGCCGGCAGTGCGCGCAACAGGCCATCGTTCTTGCGCGCCCGGCGCGCCAGTGGCAAGGCCTCGTCGACAAACGTGCCCTGCCCCACGCCGCCGCGCAAATAACCTTCTGCGGTCAGCTGGTCGTAGGCGGCCAGCACAGTCTGGCGCGACACGCCGAGCGCGTCGCACAGCGCGCGGGTGGCCGGCAGGCGCGCGCCGGGGGCAAGTGCGCCTTGCAACATCGCGTCCTTGAGGCGCGTGTAGAGCTGGCGAAACAGCGGGATGTCGCCATTGCGGTGCAGCGGCGTGGCGGCGATCAGGTCGTGGACATGCATGAAGACTGACGTTGAATTGCTACACTCATCTTGGCTGGAATTGGCTATTTGAAAAGCCAATTCGCCATTTAGAATAAGCGTCATCGAATCTGGAAAGACTGCCATGAATCAGTTCGACGGCGGCCAGACGATTGTCATTGTGGAGAACCGCTGAATGTATTGCCCCGCCCGTTTCGCGCAGAAGGACCAAGCCTGTCTGCACGCCCTGATCGCCGAGCATCCGCTGGCGATGCTGGTCACGCACGATGACGGCGCGCCGGATGCCGACCACCTGCCTTTCGAACTGGCGGCCGGCGGTGCCGTGTTGCGGGCCCACGTCGCACGCCGCAATCCAGTCTGGCGGCGCGACGGGCAGCAGGTGCTGGTGGTGTTTCGGGGGCCGGCGGGCTATGCCACGCCAGACCGCGTGGAAAAAGAAGAGACCGGTGGTCGCGTGGTGCCCACCTGGACCTACAACGTGGTGCATGTACACGGCCGGCTGCGCACGATCGACGATCCGGCCTGGCTGCTGGCGCAGGTAACGCCCCTGACCGACCGCATGGAAAGCACGCAGCCCGATCCATGGGCGGTGCGCGACGCGCCGCCCGACTACATTGCTGCGATGCTCAACGCCATCGTCGGCATCGAGATCGTGATCGAGCGGATCGAAGGAAAATGGAAAACCGAGCCGGCGCCACGGGTAAGAGCAACCCGTGACGCCGGCCCGGTCAATGCCGACGTTCGATGAACGCTTAGTGGCTTGAACCGGTGTGACCTGCAGCGCCCGAGCTGCCGGTGCTGCCGGCCTTGCCGCTGGCAAGCTGTTCAGCATGCTTCAGGTGCTCTTGCACGACGGGGATCATTTTGTCGACCTGACCTTTCACGTCAGTATCCTTGGCCGCTTTCGATGCTTTTTGCAGCTTGGCCAGGGTCTCTTTGTGCGCGCCGACCCCGCCCTGCTTGGCGTAGGCCTTGTCGAATGCGTCGCCGCTCATTTTTTCGAGCTTGGCGCCCATGGCCTTGTGCTTGGCGTCCAGTTCGGTCGGCAGGGTCACGCCCTTGGACTGCGCCAGGGTCTGCACTTCGGTCAGCGCCTTGCCGTGGTCATCGACCATTTTCTGCGCGAACGCTTTCACCTCGGCGTTCTGGCCCTTGCTTTGCGCCATCTTGCCCATTTCAACTTCGGCCATGTTCGACATGGCCATGTCCATGATGGCTTTACGGTCGGCGGCAGTCAGCTTGGCCGTGCCGCTGGCGGTGGCAGCCGTGGTGCTGGCGCCCATTTGCGTGGACCCGGCGGTTTGCGCCTGCGCGCCAACCGAACCGAACATGGCTGCTGCAACCGACACGGCCAACAGGCGCTTGATGATTTTGGTATTTTGCATGGTGTATCTCCGATTTCTAGACAGTGTTGGGATCAGAACCGGCGTCATTGCCGGAACCCTTGCCTGGTGTTTTTAGTCGATTCGATATTGCTAGGTTGACCCCGCGGTGACGACGGTTATCAACGAAACAACATCGAGTGCGCCGACTGTATACCTGTGTCATCGAAACCAGCGCGCGTTAGCCAACAGGAAATTTTCGACGAAAAAAAGCCAGCCTCGGCGGGCTGGCTCGTGCACATGCGGTGGCTGGCGCCGTGTCAGCGAAACTGCAATGTCGCCGTCAGATCGCCGGGCGGACGGGCGCCGCGCGCTTCGAACGCGGCATTGCGCGAAGCCAGGCCTTCGAGCAGCGGCAAGCCGTGCAAGCGCGTGATGAAACGCAGCACCGACGTGGTGTCATAAAAGTTATGGTCGACCGCGCCGCGCTTGGCGTGCGGCGACACGACGATCGCGGGAATGCGCGAACCCGGGCCCCAGCGGTCGCCCTTGGGCGGCGCCACGTGGTCCCACCAGCCGCCGTTCTCGTCAAACGTGATCACCACTACCATGTCTTTCCACTGGGGCGACTTTTTCAGGTGCTCGATGATGTTGGCGATGTGGGCGTCACCCGACTCGATGTCCGAATACCCGGCGTGCAGGTTCAGGTTGCCCTGCGGCTTGTAGAACGCCACTGCCGGCAGCTTGCCGGCGACGACGTCGGCAATAAACCGGTTCGATATCGGGCTGTCGCCCAGGCCGCCATCGCGCAGGTGTTCGGCGCGCGCCTTCGTGCCTGGGGCGAATTGCTTGAAGTAATTGAATGGCTGATGGTGATACTGGAAGTTCGGCTTCTGGCCGGCGCCACGGCCATCGAGCGCCGCTTGTTGCCCGCCGCCATACCAGGCCCAGCTCACGCCGCGCGTGGACAGCAGGTCGCCGATCGTGTTGTAGGTTTGCGGCGGCAGCACGCCGGCGTCTTGCGGATCGGCGTGCTGCGGGTCGCCATCGACTGCTGGACGAACCCAGCTTGGCTGGTATGGCGGCGCCATCGTGTTCACGGCGTAGCCGTCCGGCGTCATGGCGCCGTTGCGCACGAACTTCGGCTTGCCCTCGAGCGCGGACTTCGGCGAATCGGGTTCGAGCGCCAGGCGCACGCCCTGCGGGCCGTCGGCCAGCACCGCGATCTTCGACTTGGCCGCCGTCTGCGCGGCGTTGAAGTATTCCGGCACCCGGCCGCTGATCAGGAACTGGTGGTTCAGGTACGAGCCGCCAAACGCTGCCATGAAGAAGTTGTCGCACAGCGTGAATTCGCGCGCGATCTGCCACAGGCCGAGATTTTTCGACGTTTCGCCGTAATAGCCCATCACCATGCCGCCGGCATCCGACCAGGCGGCAAAGCCGTCGTTGCGGCCACCGTTGATCTGCATCTGGTTGTGATAGAACTGGTGCACCAGGTCGCGCGTGACGATCGCTTCGGGCAGCGGCTTGCCCTCGCCATCCGTGAGCTTGAACGGCGCGTTCGGCAGGTTGGCGAATTGCTTTTCGTCGATCAGGTAATCCTTGCCGCCGATATTCTGGCGGCCCGGCACCATGCCGCCCCAGGTCTTGGGCAAGGTCGACAGGATCGAGCCGTCGCGGTCGCGCTGCTGCAGGCTAGCCGCAGGCACGCTCGCCAGGGGCACGGCCAGGCCCGGGAAATCGGCGAACAGATTGTTGAAGCTGCGGTTTTCCAGGTAGATCACGACCACGTTCTTGACGTGGGCGCGCAGCTTTGCGTCCAGCGAACGCTTCGTTGGCGCCCTGGCGGCTGGCGCCGCACCGGCGACGCCCGGCAGCGTGCCGGCGCCGGCCACCATGCCGGCGGCTGCGGCGGCCTGGAAGATGCGCCTGCGCGCGGGGTTGCCTGGCTGGGTGGACGCGTCCGGTCCGGAATCTTGCTCGTGCACGTAATGCTCCTGTCGCTGGCGGCCTTGGCGACCGCAAAGCGGACATTATCGGTGCACTTTACGAGAGGAAACAAGCAGGAAAGAGTGAAAGCGTCCGACCGTCAAACGGTTGTCACATTTAAGCAGCACAATGCAGGTGCTCCTTGGGAAGGGAACACGGCAGCGCAAGCTGCCCTACCGGCGCCGGCGGTCGGGAAATATACCGGCACCAATTCTTTCAGATAGCAAGCTCGGCACGGCCCGGACGCGGGTCGTGACACCACCGATCATCAGCAGCTCAGCAGCTCAGCCGTACAGCGGCACCAGGATGTCGTAAGCATTGTCCGGGCGCGCGCCGTCGTCGACCGTTGGCGTGTAACGACGATCGTAGCGCTCCAGGCGGACACCCTCTTCATCGGCTTCCATGCCCAATTGTTCCATCGCCGCCGTGCCGGTCACGCGCGAAGCTTGCGCATGGACCATCGGGCCACGATGCGTCATCAGGGCATAGCGGCGTGCAGGCACGGCAATGCCGATCATGCCGGGCGGGAGCTGGTCCAGGTCGGCGACTTCGACCGCCACGCATTCGACCTGTTCACCATCGTCTCGACGCAGCGTCACGCCGTAGCGCACCCCATTGTGCTCGCCCAGCTCGCTTTCACGGGCGAGGAACGCTTTCCAGGTCTCGGGCAAAGCCGCTTCCTGCATCGAGGTTGCCACCGACGCTGGCGCCGACGTTGCCGAAACGACCGGTAGCCCTGCAAGCTTCATTTCAGGTAGTGTGATGGTCGAGATGTGCATGATGTGGACTTCCAAAGAGACGAAAAGATTATAGGCTTATCGCTTCGTCAATATTAGCAACATCGCAATCGTGCGCCTCGATTTCCCTGACAAAAAGGAGACAAGCGTTGACTACTTCACTTAAAGCCTTGCTGAAAGAGCTGGAAACCTTCGGCGCGAGTCACGATGCGGCCCACCAGAACCGAGCCAGCCGCATGCTCAATATCACCCATGACACCGGCGAGTTCCTGGCCGTACTGGTGCGCGCCATGGGCGCACGCCGCATTCTCGAGATCGGCACGTCGAACGGTTATTCGACGTTGTGGCTGGCTGAAGCGGCCGCGGCGCACGATGGCCTCGTCACGACGGTCGAGTTGTCGCCAAAGAAAGTTGCAATGGCGCGCGATAACGTCGTCCGGGCCGGTCTGCAGGAGCGCGTGCGGCAGGTCGAAGGCGACGCGGGCGACGTGCTGGCCGCCAGCGACGATGCAGCGTTCGACATCGTGTTCCTGGACTCGGAGCGCACCGCCTACCTCGCCTGGCTGCCGCAGATCGAGCGCGTACTGCGCCCGGGTGGGCTGATCGTGGTGGATAACGCAACCTCGCACGCGCAAGAACTGGCTCCGTTCATGCAGGCACTGCGCTGCGCGCCAGGCTGGAGTACCAGCCTGGTCCCGGTCGGCAAAGGCGAATTCCTCGCTACCAGGCACTGATTACTGCAACTGTTTACTAAGCCTGTATACGACGCCTGTGTACTACGCCTGTATTCGGCGCCTGTGCAGTTCAGCCCCCGTTTCTTGCAATCCATCGCAAGGACGGGGCTTGCGATCGACGGCACGCCTAGAATGGACTTCATCAACTCACTGGAGAACATCATGAAACGTGCAGTCATCGTCGCCCTTCTGTCGCTCGCATCCCTCTCGCTCCAGGCCGCCGAACAGGTACGCAGCGTGGCGCCGTTCAAGACCATCGATTCGCAAGGCCCGGTGAGCCTAGTGGTCGAGGTGGGCAAGGCGCACTCGGTACGGGTCGAGGGCAATCAGAAATTCATCGACCGCGTCAAGACCGAAGTCGTCGGCACCGAACTGCGCCTGTCGTTCGCGGACAAAAACAGCAAGAACGTCAATATCGACGATGGCGAGCGGGTGATCGTCACCATGCCCGAGCTGACCAGCTTCCGGGGCGAAGGCGCCGGCCTGATGATCCTGAATAATGTGCGCACCGAGCGCTTCGACGTGAACTACCGCGGCGCCGGCAGCCTCCAAATGAATGGCAAGGTCGGCCAGTTGCGCCTGAACGCCGAGGGCGTGGGCGAAGTCGAAGCCAAGGACCTGATCGCGCAGGATGCCGACGTCACCTTCCGCGGCATCGGCGACGTGAGCGTGCATGCCACCAACAAGCTCAATGCCAGCGTGCAGGGCCTGGGCAACCTGACGTATTACGGCAAGCCGAAATCGGTGAGCAAGTCGGTCTCGGGCATCGGCAACGTGACTGCTGGCAAGTAACCATCACGGGCAGCGCTGGCCTGGCCTGCACCGGGCCAGCATGCTCCAGCATTCCTGCATTGCTTCACGACGCATTCACGAGATCGATCAGCACCTGCGCGTGACACGGCGTGCCCGGCCGGCACCAGCAGGCAAGGTGATGCCCGCGCAGCGTGGCGTGCGCTGCTTGCGCCACCTGCCGCCCCGCCGGATCGATCTGCAGCCACAGGCGATATGCCGCCACCGCTTCTTCTACCGTCGGCATCGCGATATAGCGCCCCGCCGGTGTGCCCGGCGCCAGTTCGGGCAGCACCGAGAATGGATTACCCCACTTGCCCGGCCGCGCTACCGAGATAGTATTGGGCGGCATGCGCCACCCCTTCTTGCGGCTCAGTTGCACACGTTGCGGCGTAGTTGTTGACGTCACGGCGATCCTCGTCGATGGCAGCGCCGGCGATTCCGGCGCCAACCATCATACCGTCGCCAGACGCTCCTGCATCGACTGCGCGCCTGCGTTGCCGCAGGTGGCGGACAGGAACTCCATCAAGCCCTGCAGGGTCTCCACGCGCGCGCGATAAAAGATGAAGCGGCCCTGCTGGCGCGGCGAGACCAGGCCCGCGTGCGTGAGTTCCTTCAGATGGAATGACAGGGACGATGCCGGCATATCGAGGGTTGCTGCAATATGGCTTGCGGACTGGCCCTGGGGGCCGGCCTGCACCAGAAGCCGAAACGCGGCGAAACGGGATTCCTGGGCAAGAGCGGAGAGTGCGACGATGGCGAGATTGGTTTGCATACTGACATTCATGGTTCGATTCAACGGTCCCGGTCGCTTACACCGCCGGGCCACGGTTCGAATACTGTCGAATGACTTTGACAGGGTGATGACATTGCTGCTTGCCGGCGCAATTGCGTTGCTCTGGCAAGCCTGTCGTCACATCTTCTGGCGCTGCGCGTCGTCCATCAGCTCGTACCACATCGCGTTGAGGACGGCAAAAGCAGCCGCGAGCGGCAGGCCGAGTAGCCAGGCGAAATACCACATGGTGAAGTCCTTTCTGATTGCATTGCTCGTTAAATTAGTAGGCGTGGTGTTTGCCGCCGCTGATGTCGCTCGGCACCACCTTGCCCCACATGACCTTGTAGACCCAGCTCGTATAGGCCAGGATCAGCGGCAGGAAGATGCAGGTCGCGACCAGCATGATGAACAGCGTCAGGTGGCTCGACGACGAATCCCACACCGTCAGGCTGGCTTGTGGCTGGATCGACGATGGCAGAATAAACGGGAACATCGATGCACCCACACTGAGCACGATGCCGGCGATCGACAGGCTCGACGTGAGCATGGCCACGCCTTCCCAGCGCCGCACCAGCGCGAGCAAGGTCAGCAGCGCGCCGACGATGCCGGCCGCTGGGGCGAGCTGGGTCCACGGCTGCGCGGCATAGTTGGCGAACCAGATGCCCGATACGCCCGCGTCGACGGTCTTGTACAGCGGATTGGATGGCCCGGTCATCACCACCTCGCTCGTGATGCGGTAGCCATCGACGAGGCTCCACAGCAGCACGCCGGCGACGGCGTACAGCAGCACGGTGGCAACCGCGGCGCGGATGCCCCAGGCGCGCGAACGGCTGGCCACCAGGCCATCGGTCTTGAGCACCAGCCAGGCCGCGCCATGCATCACGAGCATGGCCACCGACACCAGGCCGCACAGCACGGCGAACGGATTGAGCAAGGCGAAGAAGCTGCCCTCGTAAAAAATCTGCATATCGGGCGCAAGCCGGAACGGCACGCCTTGCAGCACATTGCCCATCGCGACGCCGAAAATCAGCGCCGGCACGAAGCCGCCGACAAACAGCGCCCAATCCCAGGTCGTGCGCCAGGCGATGCTGTCACGCTTGCTGCGATATTTAAAGGCGACCGGCCGCAGGATCAGCGCCAGCAGCACGGCCGCCATTGCCAGGTAAAAGCCCGAGAAAGAGACCGCATACAGCTGCGGCCAGGCGGCAAAGATGGCGCCGCCGCCCAGCACGAGCCAGACCTGGTTGCCTTCCCACACGGGGCCGACGGCGTTGATGACCACCCGGCGTTCCAGGTCGGTATTGGCGACGAACGGCAGCAAGGTGCCGGTGCCGAGGTCGAAGCCATCGGTGACCGCAAAGCCCACCAGCAGAACGCCCAGCAGCAGCCACCAGATGATGCGCAGCGTGTCGTAGTCGAGAAGCATATGAAGAATCATGGTGTATTACTCCGCAGTGATCATGGGCGCAGTGCGCATTGCCGGCGTGGTGCCGACCAGTGGGCTGTGGGCGCCCGGGGCGTGCTCGGGTTCGTCTTCCGGGCCCTTGCGAATGGCGCCCAGCATCAGCTTCATCTCCACCACGATCAAGACCGAATACAGCACGACGAAACCGATCAGGGTCGTCAACACGGTCTGGATGCCGAGGTTCGACACCGCCACGGCCGTGGGCAGCACACCCTCGATGGCCCATGGCTGGCGGCCAAGTTCGGCCACGATCCAGCCGGCTTCGGCGGCGATCCACGGCAGCGGGATCGACCACACGGCCACCTTCAACAGCCACGGATAGGCGTCCAGGCGGCGGCGCGCCGACAGCCAGAAGAACACGGCCGTGAGCACGATGAAGTACATGCCCAGGCCCACCATCACGCGGAATGACCAGAACAGCGGCGCGACCTGCGGCACGGTGTCGAGGGCAGCCTGTTTGATCTGCGCTTCGGTGGCCTGGCGCGGATCGTCGACGTAGCGCTTGAGCAGCAGCGCGTAACCGAGCACGGCGCTGTGCTCTTCAAAACGCGCCTGCAGCGCCGGCGGCACGGCAGCGCGCCCGCCCAGTGCGCGAATCTGCTCGAGCGCGTCGTACGACTCGAGACCCTGGCGAATGCGCACTTCGGCCAGCTTCACCAGGTCATTGATGCCGGGGATCTCGTTGGCCAGCGAGCGCGTGCCGATCAGGCCCATCACCCAAGGAATGTGAATCGCGTAGTGCGTCTCGCGCGCATCCTGGTCGGGAAAGCCGATGGCGGTAAAGGCGGCCGGCGCCGGCTGCGTCTCCCACATGGCTTCGACGGCAGCGAGCTTCATCTTCTGGTGCTCGGTGGCCATATAGCCGCTTTCGTCGCCCAGCACCACCACCGACAACGAGGCGGCCAGGCCGAACGACGCCGCCACCGTCATCGAACGCTTGGCCAGTTCGACGTGCCGGCCCTTGAGCAGATACCAGGCCGACACCCCGAGGACGAACATCGCCGCAACCACGTAGCCGGCGGACACCGTGTGCACGAACTTGGCCTGCGCCACCGGATTGGCCAGCACCGCGCCGAAGTCGCTCACTTCCATGCGCATCGTCTGCGGATTCAGGGTGGCGCCGATCGGGTTCTGCATCCAACCGTTGGCGATCAGGATCCACAGCGCCGACAGGTTGGTGCCAATTGCCACCAGCCAGGTCACGACCATGTGCTGCACCTTCGACAGGCGATCCCAGCCAAAAAAGAACAGGCCGACGAAGGTCGCCTCCAAAAAGAACGCCATCAAGCCTTCGATTGCCAATGGCGCGCCGAACACGTCGCCGACGTAGTGGCTGTAGTAGCTCCAGTTCATCCCGAACTGGAACTCCATCACGAGGCCCGTCGAGACGCCGATGGCGAAGTTAATTCCGAACAACACGCCCCAAAACTTGGTCATCTGGCGCCAGATCGGCCGGCCCGTCATCACATACACGGTGTCCATGATGGCCAGCAGCATGGCCAGCCCCAGCGTAAGGGGAATAAACAAAAAGTGGTACAGCGCCGTCAAGGCAAACTGCAGTCGGGAGAGCCCGACAACGTCGAGATCCATGGTGAATCCTTTCTTCTCAGGTACATCGTTGGTTGGTTGTTGTTATTGATTGCGCAGTGCGTCCAGCGCCGCATCGAATGCCTGGGTGCCGCGCCGCAGGTCGGCATCGATGCGGCCGTCTTTCATCACGAGCAGGCGGTCGGCCAGCGCCGCCTCGCGCCGCAGGTGGGTCGCCACCAGCAGCGTGCGGCCCCGGGCGTGCAGCGCCAGGCGTGCCAGCACGTCCAGCGCGGTGGCGCCGTCGAGCGCCTCGGTCGGTTCGTCCAGCAGCCAGAAATCAGCCCGGCGCAGCACCAATCGCGCCAGCGCCAGGCGGCGCGACTGGCCACCCGACAGGCCCAGGCCACCCTCGCCCAGCGGCGTGTCGAGCCCGTGCGCGAAGCCGTGCACGTCCTCGTCCAGGCCGGCCGCATGGAGCGCGGCCCACAATTGGTCATCCGTGGCAGCGGGGTCGGCCAGGCGCAGGTTGTCGCGCAGGCTGTCGCAGAACAGCTCGGTGCGTTGTGTGAGCCAGGTGCAAGGCCGTGCCCATATTTGGCCCGAGTGCGCGGCCAGTTCGCCGGCGGCCAGCGCCAGCAGCGTCGACTTGCCGACGCCGCTGCTGCCCACCACGGCGACCCGTTCGCCGACGCCGATGCGCAGGTCGACGACGTGCAGCGCCGCGCCAGCGCGCCCCGGATGGAACACGGTCGCGGCGCACAGCAGGAGCGCATCGCTGGCCTCGAGTGGGGCTGGCACGGCGACGTCGTCTTGCCGGCGCAGGCGCGGCGCCACGCGGCGCGCCGCCAGCCAGCTGCGCCCGGCTTCGATCGCGCCGCGCCGCAGCGCGGCAAACGGTTCCAGCGCGGCCAGCGCGATCAGCAGCGCCAGCGCCGCGGCGGGCGCGCCAAGCGCCTTGTGCTGTGCCAGCGTGCCCACCGCCAGCAGCACGCCAGCGACAGTGAGGTGGCCGCCAACGGAATAGGTCCAGCCGGCGGCCGTGTCGAGCCGGTGCAGCGCATCGTCGTGGCGCGCCAGATTGGCGTCCAGGCGCGCGACTTGCGCGCATTGCGCCGGCAGGCGCCCGGCCATCGCCAGGTCGGTCTGCCCGGCGACCAGGTCAATGGCCTGGGCGCGCAAGCGTTCCAGCGCCCGGGCGCGGCGCAGCGCGGTCGGCCGCGCCAGGCGCGCCACGATCAAGGTCACGCCCCAGCCGAACACCAGCAGCCAGCCGAACATCGCCACGCCGAGGCGCCAATCGAGGTTCGCGAGCACCACGCCGGCCAGCAGCGCCGCGCCGCAGGCGGCACAAGCCGGCACGACAAGGCGCAGGTAGACCGATTCGAGGGCGTCGATGTCGCCTGTCAGGCGAAACAGCAGGCGCGAGGGGCGGCGCAGCAAGGCGCGCGCCGCCTGCGGCGTAGCCCAGCCGCGAAACAGCCGCTCGCGCAATGCCGCCAGCACGCCGAGCGTGGCGTCGTGCGTGACGGTGCGCTCGGCATAGCGGCCGAACGTGCGGCCCAGGGCCAGCAGCCGGATCGCGGCGCTCGGCACGAATACATTGAACATGACGGCGCCACCGGCCAGACCCGCCAGCGCGGCGGACGTGATGAACCAGCCCGAGGTGCCCAGCAACGCCATCCCGGCCAGCACCACCAGCATCGCGAGAAATGCGCCGAGCGCCAGGCGCCGCCCGCCGCTCTGGACAAACAGGGACAGCACCGGTTTCATGTCGTCATCGAATCTCATGCTGCGCTCCGTTGGGTCAGTGGTTCGCCGATGCGCACGACGCGGCCCAGGCGCGCGGCCAGGGCCAGGTCGTGGGTGGCGACGATCATGGTGCGGCCCTGCGCCAGGCGCAGCAGCGCGTCGATCACGCCGGCGGCGGTGTCGCGGTCGAGGTGGGCCGTGGGTTCGTCGACCAGCAGCAGCCCGGCGTGCGGCGCGCAGACCGCGCGCGCCAGCGCCAGGCGCACCAGCTCTCCACCCGACAGGCCGAGGCCGCCCTCGCCCAGGCTCGCGCCCGGGTTGGCATGCTGGACATGGCCGAGGCCAGAGCCTCTCACGGCGTTGCTGACGGCATCGACCGTGACCCCTGCGCGCTCGAGCGCCACATTGGCCCGCACCGAACCGGCAAACACGTGCGGCTTCTGCCCGATCCAGGCCATCCGTGCGCGCAGGCCGGCGGCCGACGCGTCGTTCAGCGGCACGCCGCCGATGCGCACGGCACCGCCACCTGCCGGCACAAGGCCCGCGACGATCGACAGCAGCGTGGTCTTGCCGCTGCCGCTGGGGCCGACCAGCGCCACGTGTTCACCCACGCGCACATACAGATCCTGCCCGTCGAACAGCGGCGCCTCGCCCGGATAGGCAAAGCGCAGGCCATCGATATCGACCGATGGCGCGCGGCCGATGCGCAGCGCCCCATCCGACCCTTCCGGCGCTGCCAGCGCGCCCGGCAGCGGCAAGCCGGCCGACTGCAGCTTGTCCAGCGCCTCGAGCGCCGCCTCGCCGGCCGCCTTGTCGTGCCACACCGCCGCCAGTTCGCGCAGCGGCTCGAAAAACGCCGGTGCCAGCAGCAGCACAAATAACCCTTCGAACAGCGTCAGCTGGTTGCCCCAGCTGCCCGGCCCGATTTCGCCAAGCAGATGAAAGCCCACGTACACCGCCACCAGCGCCACGCCCAGCGCCGAGAACAATTCGAGCGCGGTCGAGGACAGGAAAGCGATGCGCAGCACGCGCATGGTGCTGGCGCGCACGGCCTCGCTCGTCGCCCGTACCCGGCCGGCGGTGGCGTCGATGGCGCCCAGCGCGCGCAGCGTCGACAGGCCGCGCAGGCGGTCGAGCAGGAAGCCGCTCATGCCGCCGACCAGTTGCAGCTGTGCTTCGCTGGCGGCCTTGGCGCGCCAGCCGATGACAGCCATGAACAGGGGAATCAGCGGGGCCGCCAGCACCAGGATCAGCGCCGCGACCCACGAGAAATACGCCACCACGAGCGCGATGGCGGGCGGCGCCAGCAGCACACGCAGGCGCGCCGGTCCGTAGCGCAGCAGCCATGGCAGCACGGCTTCGGCCTGCTCGGCAACGATGCTGGCAGCCTGGCCGGACGGCAGGCGTTCGCGATCGATCGGCGAGCGCGCCGCCAGGGCGTGCACGGCGGCCTGGCGCATGGCGGCGAGCTGGCTGCGCGACGCCGCGAACAGGCGGCGCGCGCCCCATGCTTCGCTGCTGGCGCGCAACACGCCAAGCAGCAGGAACCCCAGCGCCGGCAGCAGCATGTCGGCCAGGCCGGCCCCTTTTGCCAGGCGCGCCACGGCATGGGCCAACAGCGCTGCCTGCGGAATCCACAGCAGCGCCGCGCCGCTCAGCGCCAGGGTGGCGTGGCGGGCGGAACCGGCGGGCATGGCCGGGCGACGGCGTTGGCTGCGGTACATGGTGGTTCTCCAGACGGGTTACTACGAGTGGCGGCGAATCTTGCCGAAAACCTTTTGAGTTTTCTAAAACTTCAGAAATTTCAAAACTCTGGCGGATTATGCGCGGAAACTTTTGGTTTGTCTGCAATGGGTGACCAGGTTAGTCGGGAATTACGAACGTATTAACGACACCGTCCCAAACGCGGGCATGAATGGTGCGTGTCCGGGTGACGTGGGATAATCCAGCTTTCACAAGCATCGAAAAGTTCGCAACCATGACGCCACTTGTCCAAACGTTTGTCAGTCACTTCGGCGAGATGGGCAGCCGCTGGGGCATCAACCGCACGGTGGGGCAGATCTATGCCCTGCTCTTCGTCTCCGAAGAACAGCTGCATGCCGACGACATCGGCGAAAAACTCGGCATCTCGCGCTCGAACGTGAGCATCGGCCTGAAAGAATTGCAGTCGTGGGGCCTGGTGCGCCTGTCGCGCATCCCCGGCGACCGCCGCGAATACTTCACGTCGCTGGGCGATGTGTGGGAAATCTTCCGCGTGGTGGCCGCAGAACGGCGCCGGCGCGAAGTCGCCCCCACCCTGTCGGTGCTGCGCGAATCGCTGCTGGCCAATGCCAAGAATCCCGAAGACAAGTTCGCGCAGGAGCGCATGCGCGAGATGCACGAGCTGGTCGACCTGGCCAATAACTGGTTCGACGACCTGCAGCGCCTGTCGCCGGAATCGATGGCCCAGCTGATGAAGATGGGCTCGAAGGTGCAGAAGCTGCTGTCGGCCAAGGATCGCCTGTTCGGCGCGAAGGAAGCCAGGGAAGCGAAAGACGAGTAGGAATTTTCGCAACAGGTTCAGGTTGCGTCCCGCAAGGCTCAGGTCTATGCTCGTCTGGTCGGCATGCGAGACGTAGAAATGCAGTGGGTACGATTCATCGGATCACTCTTTCCCGGGACGGCGTCATGACACCTTGCAGGCTTCTTCTGGATCGCGGTCGGCTGGCAATATGCCTGCTCCTTATGGCACTGGCCAGCGTCGGCGGCGCAGCCAGCGCGCAAGACATCGCCAGCAAATTCGCCCAGGTCAATGGCGTGCGCCTGCACTACCTGGTAGCCGGCAAGGGCGAGCCCATCGTCCTGCTGCACGGCTATGCGGAAACCTCCCATATGTGGGTGCCCCTGATCAGGCAGCTCGCCAAAACCCATCTCGTGATTGCGCCCGACCTGCGCGGCGCCGGCTCGTCCGATGCGCCCGAGGGCGGCTATGCCAAGGTCGACCTGGCCCGTGACATCCACGCACTGGCCGGCTCGCTCAAGCTCGGCCAGGTCCAGTTGGTGGGGCACGACATCGGCCTGATGGTCGCGTATGCCTACGCGGCCCAGTTTCCCGCCGAGGTGAAAAAAATCGTGCTGATGGACGCCTTCTTGCCGGGTATCGGCAACTGGAAGGATGTCTGGCTGCTGCGCGACCTCTGGCATTTCCATTTCTATGGCCCGACGCCGCTGGCCCTGGTGAGCGGGCGCGAGCGCATCTACTTCGAGCATTTCTGGAACGACTTCGCCGCCGACAAGACGCGCTCGGTACCGGAAGCCGATCGCCGCTTCTACGCCAAGCAGTACGCCAAGCCCGGCCACATGAAAGCGGGGATGGAATACTTCCGCAATTTTGAGCAGGATGCCGCGCAGTTCGCCGAGCTGTCCAAAACGCCGCTGCCGATGCCCATGCTGGTGCTGGCCGGCGAAAAAGCCAGTGGCGACGTGCTGATTACCCAGGCGCGGCTGGTGGCCACCAATGTCGATGGCGTGGTCGTCAAGGGGGCCGGCCATTGGCTGATGGAAGAAGCGCCCGATGTCGTCATTCCCAGGCTGGTTGCGTTCCTGACCAACTGAAGCGCTCCCCTGCAACATAGCCGTGCTCGCCTCTTTTGGCTGAGCAGCTAGACTGGTCTTTTCTCTTAGCAGACCAGTCCATGAATATCGCTTGTATCGCCTGGGGCTCGCTGCTCTGGAAACCCCAGGGCTTGAAGCTCGCGTCCGGCTGGCATCCGGGCGGGCCCGCCATGCCGATCGAATTCGCCCGCCAGAGCGATGACAGCCCCGAACTCGCCCTCGTGCTGTGCGAGAACGCGCGCCTCATGCCCACCTACTGGGCTTACCTGGCGACCAATGACCTGGATGCAGCCCGCGCCATGCTCTACGCGCGAGAAAAGATCAGGCCGAACCGGCCCGAGTGGATCGGCACCGTCACCGCGCAGCACAGCGCGCCCGACCATCCACACGTGGCCGCCTGGCTGCGCGCCAAGGGTATCGATGCGGCCATCTGGACCGCGATACCGCCGAAATTCAATGGCGAAAACGGGCGCGTGCCAACGGCTGATGAAGTGGTGGCATGGCTGGGTAGCTGCAAAGGCGAGCAGCGCGCCGCCGCCGAAGACTATATCCGCCGCACCCCGGCCCATATCGACACGCCCTACCGCCGCATCATCGCGGCGCGCCTGGGCTGGCGCTCTCTGCGAGAAGCGCATGTGACGCAGATGCGCTGACATTCACCGGGCTGCCTGCCGCTTTGATGCATTGCCTGGCCCACGCCTGCACGTACTCACGCGCCGACGCCGCCATCGATGTCGGAAAGTGCACGAAGCCGTGCGGCGCCTCTGGCGCCACGTTCAGTTCGACGGCGGCCACCTGCCCCCAGCGCTGCGCCAGCCGCACCGTGTCATCGATGAGCGGATCGCGGCTGCCGACGATCATCAGCGCCGGCGGCATGCCGGCCAGCTCGCCGAACAGCGGTGACAGCGGCGGCTGACGGCGCGCGGCATCGTCCAGGCCGGGCGTGAGCAGGCGCAGACCATCCAGCATGCGCGG
>Ga0265797_10001571_pt1 | contig 40020 bp, 32 predicted proteins | sample P2T30metagenome_FD_192433 | JGI IMG/M metagenome (GOLD analysis project Ga0265797, IMG submission 192433) | Plant litter microbial communities from East Loma Ridge, Irvine, California - P2 T30 | ecosystem: Environmental > Terrestrial > Plant litter > Unclassified | place: USA: California...
AAGTGGGAGTAAGAGGAGGAAAAGTCATCCATGGACCCGACTTTCCAATATACTCACTCCTCAGCCACTCAACCCTCTCAACGCACTAGCATACAAATCCTCATCGATCGTACGCCTCTTCTGCTGTTCATCAACAGTAGCACCAGGCGTATACGAAGAGCGAGTCGTGTGCCTCGCCAAAGCAGTCCCATCCAGCGAAAGCCCCTCTCCAGAAGATCCCGAAGCACGCTCAACGCACGACATCTCATGCTTCTCCATATCCTCGCGCGCACTGTGCACAGGTTCCAGCGGTTTTGGAGATTCCGGCGAAAGTCCTGACCCGCTGTTAGGAGTTGCGCGTTTCCGACGGCTAGAATCGTCGGCGGCGTTGTAGTCTTCGAAAGCTCCTGTGAAAGTCGCTGCGCTTGAGCTGCCGTCTCGAGAGGTCAGGGCTACGAGCTTGCTCAGGATGGCGAATTCCATTTTCAGTTTCACGCTGTAGATGACGCCTTTGAGCGCTTGCTGGAAGACGTGGCGGTCTTGGTATTCGATGACGAGAAGCGCGACGTCCATGACGACGATGAGCACGTTGATGCTGAAGAGCTGCCACATAATACGGGAAGTACGCTTCTTCTTGTTGAGTGTGCCGACTGCTGTGGCATTCGACGTGGCGCGGATGATGTCCAGCGTTTTCCAGACGTAGAGGCCAGAGAGAATGAGTTCTTGGATGGTGAAGCCGGTCATCTGGATCTTCTCGATGTACTTGTAGGCAGCGGCAAAAGATGTCTGTTGCGCGGCGTAGTAGGCGCCGAACAGCACGACTATTGTAGAGACGTGGAAGACGAAGCCGTCGATGATGATCATCCACTTCACGCCCTTGAGAAGTCTGTGGTTTTCTTGGCCGAGCACCACGTGCAGACGAGAGTACAGTACGAGCGACTGGCCAGTCACCAACATAGGCCAGCCAATGGAGGTGAAGATCAGGCCGGCGACTGCGAGGTTCGTATCAGCTGTGCTTCAAGAGTCGGAGCCCGACAAATGCAAGGCAAGACTTACGCGAATTGATGAACGTAAAATACATGATCAACAGGCCCAACGTATACGGCAGCAAGCCAAAAGAAGCGATCAGCAGCGACCAGAAGTACAAGCCCTGGAAGCGGCGGAAAGTCGTGAAGACCAACAGCAGCAATTCGAGTCCATTGTAGATAGAAAGCGCACATCCGATCGTAACAAAAACCGAGGAGACATCATAGTTGCCCGAGAAGAAAGTGGTCGTGTCGTGCAGGTCCGCGAAGGAGATCTCTAGGCCCATGATGGTGGTGGCGGCGGTAGTCGTGGTAGTCGTGGCAATGTCGTCGCGCAAATGCTCTCTGGCATGACAGACGGGACGTGGCGGTAGCAGTGAATCTCTCACGGGTTTGGGACCGTCGCCATGAGTTTGGAGGCTTCGTAGAAGCAAGAGTCGAGACGCGAGAAGGTGAAGGCCTGGGAAGTACCGGTCTAAGCTCCTACTCACCTGACGTTTCTCTACCAAGCTCTCGCACACTCGCGTAGTTCTACCAAGGTAAGGTACATCCTCGTGGCCGAACGCGGGTGCCCACATATTACTCCGCATTGTTGGTGCTTTCGCTTAACGCTTGGAGTTAATATTAGCCGGGCCTGTAGGGCAGGACCCTTGAATATCGAAGACCAGAATGGCGACATTGGAAAAGGTATAGCTATAGGCATGATGATTTCTGGAAACTCCTAGGTGTATATATCGATCATGCAGATCTTGCCGAGCATACCAAGGCTTGTCGAGACAACCCGCTTCCATTAGGAACTGATATGCGATTCCAGAGCCATCTCTGTCTCGCAGAACTAAGGTTGAACCAGGGTTTAAGCTAAGCCGAGGTTGGAGGTTGAAATTAGACTCACAGCACGATGGAAAAATTAAATATATTGCCTGAAAAACAAGAAGATTTAATAAGTCATGTACACGTACGTGTAACGTTTCCTGTTGCGGTGTGGCGACATTGCCTTGTTTGAAACCGACTTGGCTTTCATTTCTGACAACCCCGAGGGAGATAGGTTGTACGAGGCTGATCATTCTTTTTCTCCAATGTACCACCGCGTCCATTGCTACGAGATCGACTTCAACATTCCAACAACGACGACGATACAGGTTGCGACACAGATGATGAGAGAAAAGACTTTTCAGTATCAGGGGTATCAGGAGTCTAGTATAATGCTGGGGTCTGTGCCCTTCCATGATCTCGCCAGTCGCAGGCTCTATGGTACTGTGTGAACAACGCCATGTGTCCGAACCTTCCATGCAGTAACGCAAAGCCAAGCAAAATGCACCGAGTCTTTTCCTAGGACCACTTCCCAGGTTCTGTTGACTCTTCCAAATCGCTCAAACAACGCTCGAAGAAAAAGAAAAGCATGATTTACCTTTTTGTTTGTTCTTGGTGAAGGCGTAACACCAAGTCCGGAGCAAGCGCTTACCAGACGGAGTAACCGCCGTCGATGAGGCAGTTGTTGCCGGTCATGAAACGGGAACCGTCGGAGGCAAGGTAGACGGCCAGGTTGTTGAGGTCGTCGACGGCACCGAGGCGCTTCTGAGGAGTCTGGTCGATCCAGATACGCTTCTGGGCGTCGAGGGCGGGGACACGGTTGAGGGCGGTGTCCATGTAGCCAGGGCTGATCGAGTTGACACGGATCTGGTGGCGGGCCCACTCGGCGGCGAGGGACTTGGTGAGCTGGACAACGCCGGCCTTGGAGGCGTTGTAGCACGACTGCTCTTGCGGGTAGTTGACTACGGTACCGGACATGGAGGCGATGTTGATGATCGAACCGCCAGTCTTGGCCTTGATCATCGCCTGGCCAACAGCCTGGGCGACAAGGAAGGTTCCGGTGATGTTGATGTCGATAAGACGGCGGAACTTGTCGTGGTCGTACGTCTCGGCCTTGATGTTGGAGCTGGGAAATGTTAGTGTGACGCAAACCACCCGAGGGAGCCGAAAGAACTTACTCCGCAATACCAGCGGCGTTGATGAGGATGTCCAGCTGACCGTAGTGATCGACGACGTCCTGAATGGTCTGGCCCATAGCCTGACCATCGCGCACGTCGATGCGATAGAAACGGACGTCAATGCCGGTCTGCTCGCTCAGCTCGCGAGCGGCCTTGTCGCCGAGCTCCTGCTGAACGTCCATGATGGCAATACCACGAACACCGACCTCAGCGAGGGCCTGGGCCATGTTGTATCCGAGGCCACGAGCACCACTGAAGAGAGCCCGTTAGCGAGTGTGGCCAATGAGTGAGGGAATGTGTTTGAAGCTTACCCAGTGACCACGGCGACCTTGCCAGGGAGACAGAACTTCTGCAGGGTCGGGGTGAGGGTCTGGTAGACCTGGGCCTTGAGAGGAACAGCGCGAATCTCCACGTCCTGCACAGCCGGAATGACGGGCTTGCTCTCGTCGACCTCGATGTCGTGCTCGCGACGCTGGCCCTTCTCATAGTGGACCACGTGGATCGAGTCCTCCTTGTTGGCCTCGTCCTTGCGGATGGCGGAGGTCTGGAATGTGCGGAGAGGGGTGATGGCGGTCGCGGCGCGGAAGCTCACGCCGGCGCGAGCGGCGGTCTTGAAGGAGGAGCGGGCGAAGAGAGACATGGTGATGAATAGTGTGTGTGAGTGTGTAAGGTGTGGGTAGGTTGGTATGTTGTTGTTCTAGTTGCAAGGATTGGAAGTTGTCGAGGGTGAGAGAAGAAAAGAAGTCGGTGGTCGAAGTTGGTGAGGGTGAAGAGGTGGTGGAAGCCAATGGAGGGCGTGTGGGAGTAGTCTTATATAACGTGCGAGTGATTGATGTGAAAGCCGGCGTTTGTCGTAGATCAGGAGCCAACGGTCAGAATTGTGACACAATGACACAAGCTAGCTAGATCAAGTGAGTGAGGATGGGGACCAAACGGAGAAGCACGTGCGATGTCGATCGGTTACACGAGCGGCGGCGAGCGGATATTTGATGGGGAAAGAAAGGAGGAGTGAGGCGTGGCAGTGGCAGGGAGTCGGAAGAGGAAGCCACGAGGGAAAGGGTGTTCAGAAGGAGAAGTCGCAACGGGTGAGGGCGCGCAAAGACCGGTCAGACTTATACTGAACTGTGACATGAGGCGAGACGAGCGAGCAGGCATGTGCTTGATCGGCCGTTTCGTTGGATGGATCAGCTCTGGGGGCCTCAACGATCAGAGTCTTCCATGTCGACATCCCACGGCTTCTGTGATAACAATGCCGTCGCCTCGCCAGAACCGGATACAGCCCTGCAACGCGGCCTGGAGTCTGATATCTGGCAGTCGCGCCTCGCGCATCACCATCGGCCGACCCGCTTCCGCGAGACCCTTCAACCCTTATCAACCACACCAGTAGACTAGCACGCCTGGCACCCCAGTGTGATACCGGGGAGGCGTGGGGGAGACCCGCCAGGCGCTGGCTCGAGTGAGGCGTGAGTCTGGGGTTTCTGGGGGGCGGTGTGGACTAAGAAGCGAAGAGTGAAGGCAGCGGTGGCGATGCTGAATCATGAACACTCTCCCACAGACGTTGTGGCGCGGAGCGAGGAGATTATCAGACTCACTCCCGCGCGCTCGGTGTCAGATCTCGTGCGCGGCTCGTGGCTGCCGCCTGCCGGAGCTGCATGGGAGATCGTGCGCAGTGCGAGCCGACGACCAAGATTGGCATTCTACCCCGTGTCGAGCGTGTGAACCAGGCAGCTGGCGTTCATGCCCCCGGCAGTCTTTGGCACGTTTGATTTACCAAGAAAGTGAAAACGCACGAGGCGATGGCGGGAGGATGCTATTGCTGGTGAGGCTTGCCCCTAGCAGCCGGTGAGCGAGCAGCATGTGCGGAGCGAGGCCCTATCAACGGGGCCATGTGCTCGATGTCTGTCTGTCGGTGTAGCCGGTCGGATCTCTCAAATTAGAGCCCCGGCATTGGCAGTATAATAAGTGAGGTGTTTCCCTAGCCGATAGTGATCATGGTGATGATGCTGCATACGAATCTCTACGACATGCTAGCACTGGATTATTGAACCTAAATACACGTTGAAGGCTTACTATCGAGATTTGTTTGCCGCTCTAAGAATACACAAAGCATGCTGCTTATTTTCCTGGATGCAGTTTCTCTTCCCAATTGCTGTCTTCATCTGTGGCTTGCGCAATCGCTTAAGCAAGCAAGTGTTTGCCGACCTCATTCATTGTCCGCATCCTCACTCAAAGCATACGAGCAAGCGTTCACTGAATGAGAAGCCTCATGTCAAGAAGCACAATCACATGCTCGTACAAAGTGATGCCCGTCAACAAACGACGTCATCATTCAATCAATGTTACACAAATCTCAACGCACATGCATCCACAGCAAAACTGAAAGCTGAAGACCGGTTACACAGCGCCAGGCACCATTAGTCAGTCACCAAGCTACAAGCTGAGTATCACGAATCTCACCAAAACAAACCCTCCCTTCCATCGTCACTTCTCACTCTCCTCCCTCAAACCACAACAAACGCCTCAAACACTCACAATGACCTCCACAATCGACTCCACCCTCCTACCCCTCACCCCAACCTACCCCCCCAGCAAACCCTCCCTCGACCGCGAATCTCCCCAAACCCGCGCTCTGATCACCCACCTCAACCTCCAACCCCACATCGAAGGCGGCTACTTCGTCGAAACAGACCGCGACAGCCTGCGTGTGCCCAATCCATTCAGTAAGCCTTACCCTTACATCCATCCCGACCACCAAACCTCTCAACTAACACTTCCCTCCCCACCCAGCAAACTCCCACCCCTCCGCCACCTCCTCCGACAAAGACGCCTCCTCCCGCTCCGCCAGCACCACAATCCACTACCTCCTCACGCCCGCCTCGCCGCTCGGAGCCTTTCACCGCAATCGCGGCCGCACAGTGCACACTCTACACAAAGGCCGGGCGCGGTACGTGATCATACACGCGGACGAAGTCGCACCCAGCAATCGCCCCAGCGGGTACGGCTCCGAAGAGAGCGAGAGCGGCGCGGACGAGGGCAAGTTATGGACTGGCAAGGCGCGGGTCGAGACGTATGTTGTTGGGCAGGATGTGCTGGGTGGGGAGAAGCTTCAGTGGATAGTCGATGGGGGGAAATATAAGGCCAGCTATTTGCTCGATACAGAGGATGGGCGGGATAGCGAGGGATGTTTGATTAGCGAGACTGTGGTTCCGGGCTTTGAGTTTGCGGATCATGATTTTATGAAGAGGGAGAGGGCGGAGGCGTTGCTTACGCAGGAGCAGGTGGAGGAGATGGGATGGATGTTGCGGAAAGATTGAGAGTTGCCTGTCTTGTAGACTTGGAACTGCGAGCAACGCAATGTGGCAAAGAGCAGGAAACGACGATCATGATGAACGACAGCCCCAGTTTGGGAGTCTTGATGCATTGTACAGTCTGTACTGTACGGGTATCTAGCAGCAGACGCTGCGCCTGTACATGTAATAAGAGTATAAAAGAAGAATGTGTAATGGTCCCAAATGCGCCTTTTCGCTATGCTTTCGCGCGATGTCTTACGGCTTTGCCTCAGCCTTTTCCCAGAAACGCCAAAAGATTAAGTCCATCAATGTCCAGCTTCACGCCGACATGTCTCTTATTGTCGTAACATTCGTCCTCTTTCTGGTTTGTCAATTTCCCTCCCGCACCAAGTGCTTGTCTTCCCTGCGTGCATGCGTTCGGCTGTCGTGGGCTCGATTATTTGAGAGCTCGAAGCGTTCTGTCTCTTGTTGCAACTCTCCGTATCGTGTCTGTTGTGCGACCAAGTGCGAAGCTTTAAGCTTCCTCTCCGCTAGTCTCGGATCCGCCGCCGCGGCCTCTGCTGAAACCGGATTGCAGGCGGTAGATGAGGTAGCCGATGATGGCGAGGACGAGAAGGAGGACGATGACAATGATCGCGATGACGATGTTGCCGGACATTTTGGCGGGATTGGTGGAGTTGTTGGATGGGTGGAGTGGTTGACGGGTTCAGAGGCTTGGGTCTGAAGTTGTATTTGAGTTCTTTTGCTTTTCGAGATGAGTGATCGGGTAGATTTGGTGTTCGTGAGTCAAAAGTAGCTCGTAAGCCTTTGTAATGGTTGTCTCTACTGGCGGTTGATCAATGTGCAGGTCGTAAAGCTCAAAGCGGGCGTTGATGTCGAATACAGCTTCTGTAATGGACGACTGTTTTTCGTGAATGTATGTCTCAACAATAGTATTGTATGGATGGTAAGCTGCAAGAGACTAGGTAATGGATGGAGAGACAGGAATGTGGTGAGCAGAGAGAAGCATTTTGTCCTTCTGTGCTGGCGTGGCGGGCGCTGGTTGCGCGCGCGCTGGCTGGTGGCTGGTCTTGCAACACGAATGGCTGGGCTCGCTTGCGCTCGAGCACACCGCGTCACGGAAGGAGCGCTGCGAGTCAGGGACACATATGATAGTTTGTGATACTTATACTTGGGTGCCTGCTGGCATATGCGTCAGAATATACAGCTATACTCATGCATTCAGAGTACTGTATTCGTCTCAACTGAATACAAGCATGTGAAAGCAGCCCTACGCGTTTCCTCTGAAAAGTGGATTCGCGCTAAGAGCGGGAGTCGAAGTGCCGCTTCCCGAGTTTAGCGCCACAATCACTTTAATCGGCAGGAGCGAACCAGATGGTTGTTGCCTGTTCTGAGCGATGCGTAGGTCAACCACCTAAAGTTTGGCTGATGACCGTCGACTCACCACCTCTCACTGCCATCTGATGATGGTTGAAACGGCATTGTGCGCTGCTCGACTCTCTGCCGGATCCTTCTAATCAGCTTCAACACTTCAACACCATCATCGCACAACTAAAACGGTAAGCTCGTCACTCGCGCACTCTTTTATACTTGATATTGACGCGCTCACTTCTTACAGATGTCAATTCTCGCGAGTGGCCAGCAGGCTGCTCTGCCGCGTGGGAGAGTCAAGTACACGGAGCAGCCATTTCCGTCACCTGATGCTGCGCATGCAGCAGATTCAAACCCGTCAGTCAATCCTGCTACGCACTCAGATCCGTCGGTCACTCTCGCCACGATGATTTTGCCACGCCAACTACCTGCTCCAGTCGAGGTCTTGCGTAGGATCGGCGGCAGACCGTTACGACCGAACTTCTTTGAGCAAGTCAGCGCAGGACCGATCCACTCGCACACATGCGATAGCCTGGACTGTGCCATGGTGAAAGCATTAAACACCATCGAGATTCTGGAGCACATCTGCACCTTTCTTCCATCAAGACAGGTACCCTCGCTCCGACTTGTGAGCAAGAAATGGTGTTCCCTTGTCGACGAGTCGCCACGACTTGTTCTACATCTCTTCGTCAAGCCACTGTGGAGTTACCCAGCCACAGAGTTCCGACTGCTACGTCTCGCCCCTTCTGGTCTGGAGATCAAGCGTGGCGATCCTGTACACTTGGGTCAGTGGGTGGAAGTGCGCATGACTCTCGGAGCCGCGGAAGAGATCATGGCTGTTACGAAAACGACTCCCGATACAGGAACTCGATTTTCCCTACTGCGCTCCCGGGTCACTTTCAATTGCAGGCGCTCAACCATCCGGAAACCGTCTCGTCGACCCAACCTCGCCGATCTCTTGGTCACGCAGCCTCCGCTGAAGGGAATGCAAGCTTTCCTTGTAGACGCTCAAGACGCCACTCTTGAGATCGCAGGCCCTAAAGACCAACAGGTTACAGTCCCAACGGCTCATGCGAAGGTGTCTTGCGACGCCGGTATCACTCTTGGCTTCTTGGCCGAGGTTGCAGAATGGATGTTCGAAAAGCACGAACGGTTGTCTCCGGGCCAAGATCACGCAGGAAAAGTGGCGGTCTTCAAGGCAATCGTCTCATACTGCGTGCAGTCTGACGCTGCGCCTAGAATGCGCAGTGCGACCAGAACTGTGACAGAGATTGAGTCGTTGCAATAGATGGAAGCACAGGGGATGCTCGGCGAGAATGCCGACAGGCTTTCTGGTTGGAGCTGAATTTGCTTTGTACGATGTTGGCGAGAACGCTTGTGTCAAGAGATGTCGCTCTAAGAACACGGTTGACGAACAACGGGAACCCACGTGCAGTGGCGCCTGTACGATTACAATGAGGATCAACGACTAATACGAGCAATGAGACGAGAGCCATGGACAGAACACATGGCAATACCCCAGAAGACGGATTCGATAATGCTAAATTAATGTTCAAAAAGTATGGTTTTTTTGCAGCAAGTCTATAATTTATTGGCTACGATCCTGCTTCTAAATACGGCGGCATAGCCTTGAAGTTTGACTACTCATCACATTCTCCCATAGCAACCCAACCCTACGCAAACAACGGAATCGGCTTCTCAAGGTAATACCCCGGATCATTGAACCTCAACCCCCTATCAAGCCCACTAATCGCCTCAATCTCTCCCTCCAACAGATCAAAGTCCGTCACTTCCAAATTCTGCGCAAGCCGATCCTTATTATTCGACTTCGGAATCACCGCAATCCCCCTCTGCGTCGCCCACCGCAGCAATACCTGCGCCGCCGTCTTGCCCGTCCTGGCGGCAGCTCTCTGCACAACATCAACATCCCACAACAACGCGATATCTTTCGTCCGCGCGCTGAAAGCTGGCGGGAGCTCTTTGAACGACTGCGGGCCGAAAGAGGAGTACGCTGTGACGGCGATGTTGAGGTTCTGCGCGAGGGTGATGAGGGTGGGTTGGACTAGGTAGGGGTGGTGTTCGATTTGGAGGGAGGAGATGGGGTGGCGGGCGTAGGTTGAAAGGTCGAAGAGGGTTTGGGCTTGGGCGTTGGAGATTCCGATGGATTTGGCGAGGCCGGTGTCGACGACTTCTTCTAGTGCTTCCCAGGTTTCGCGCAGCGGGATGTTTTCGAGCTCGATGGAGGTGTGGGCTGCGTCTTGCCACCATGCCTTTTGGAGGAGATTAGTTCTGGTTGCCTTTGGTCATTGTGTTCAGGACTGATGGGAGACGTACAGGGTACTTCAGTGTCTCAGGCGAGACATATTTCAGCGCGATCGGGAAGTGAATGAGATACAAATCAATGTATCCCAAGCCCCACGCCTCGTTCTGAGCTTTCGCTTGAGCGAGAGCATGGTCTTTCTGGTGGTAGTTGTTCCAGAGTTTGGTGACGACAAAGACTTCTTCGCGCTTGACGAGGCCTTCTTCGATGGCGCGCTTGATGCCTTGGCCGGCTTCGTGTTCGTTCTGGTAGTCGTAGGCGCCGTCGAAGAGGCGGTAGCCGACTTTGATGGCCTGATGATCGTCAGTATGCCAGGCGTGGAGTTTGGGAGATGGTTTGGTGGCGTACGTTGTAGACTGTGTCGGCGGCTTGGTCTGCTGGGACTTTCCAGAGGCCGAAGCCTACGAGAGGCATTTCGTGGCCAGAGGCCAACTTGATGGTAGAGACGGGCATTTTTGTTTTAGAATATACAAGATGGAACAAATCTGTATTGAGGGCTAAAAGAAAGAAAGTACTACTTACGCGGCGGACTGAACCTATACATGTACACACTCAGTAGACCTCCGAATCCACTGACGTGACCTCCAGCCAACAGCACATCAACACCAATGGTTCCGAGCAGCAGTCCAAAAGAAGGCCGATAGCCTATCATCCTCTCCGCCTTCCTCCGCCCAGGACTCCACCGCTCCACCCTCCCACAGCGGGGTTTCTGGATTATCTTAGGGCAATGTCGGAAAAGTCCATGTGAGCGATTCGTGTGCTTCGTCGACACTTTTGCTCTGTCTCGAGCTGTTTCGCATGCGAACCATCAAATGATGCGTAGACCTGGGATAGTTGGCATTTAACGTTTAATCTCAGCAATAGGGTATGTACAGTAGGAGGTAATTCTACAACTTGTCAACAACCGCTGGAGAGATGAAGGATTTCCGCCAAGACCATGACGCGTTTGTCGGTGTTTGAAACCTCGACTTCACTTATTGCAGTTGCCGTCCTACTCCCAACTACCACCATGTATTTGCCAGAATGAACGCTCGACTCTGAGTGATGTCATCGATAAATTCAATGGTAGTTGTCAAGACATAAATTGATCCAAAGAGAACATTGCGAGCTCGTCTCACGTCCCAGTCGGAAGTCCAGTCGATTCCGACCCTTTTCCAACGGAAACCTCTGACACTACACCAATCTTTTGGCACTGATTTCCTCGACACGAACAAAGCCCTGATCTTCCACGCTTCTCATAGCCAGGCCATGGACCAAAATCACGAGCTGCGCAACATCACCAGTTCGCCCTCAAGGCTCAGATTCGCTGATGCGGCGCTCGACCGCACTCTTCCAAAACGCCGAAAGCTGTTCTTGTGCGGACTCGCACGAATAACGACCGAGATGGAAGATGTCGACGACCCCAGCGATCTTGTCATCGGACTTCTGAACTTGGTATAGTGACTTCAGCAGCTTCACGGACACCAAGGCCAGCCTCGTGACGATGGCATCGACGTTGGTCTGGCTGAAGTCGATATCGACGTCGCCAAAGAAACGAATCGTCCTCGTCCTCCCGTATGTCTCGACATACTCCTCGACCATGGGACGCAATGCCAACGAGCGAAGGTTTCTGGCGCCAACGAGTACGTCGGTAATGCGGCCCACGGCGGGAACATCGCGCATTTCGAACTGGTTCGTCACGCAGATGTGGCGGATGTGCTGCCTGTTCTCGCCGATGTGGATCAAAAACCACTCGAGAGTACGTGGGGTTCTGAGCTTGAACTTGTGGCCGCCATAAAGCACCTCACATGCTTCGTGTGAGATGCGCTTGCTGACATACAGGAGAGAGTTCTTCTCGGCAACCGGCTTGAAGGCACGACCTTCTGCGGCAAGACGTTTCAGACGCAAGATGCGCTGGCGCTCCGCCTGATGCGATAGTTTCCGACGCATGGTAAGGTCCACGTTCATCTCTTCGTTCTCGTCCAGCAGCACATAGTTGTAGATTTGGATGCGCAGCTCCGGTGGCAATGTGGACAGCGTGCCTAGGCCTGACATGGTCGACTACTTGCCTGTACAGTTCTGTTAGCTTGACAGGTCATGAGTAGGCGTTCGATCGGGTTCTAACGTTACTTGCAGGACAGTTGCCAGGTGTTGAAGACGACAGAGAGATGCTTGAATGCTGGGACTGCACCTGGTTGAGTAGGTTGCGAGGAATGGGTACTAAGATCAATTTTTCACGTCGCCTGCTGAGGATGTGGAGGTGGATAAGTGAAAAGATTGCTGCTCGATACATCCTTTGAGTGGTGCGAAATATGACAAACAACTCCACATGACTTTGAGGTCTTGCGAGAAGATACCATGCCATTGAGATGCTGATGAGATAGCACGAGGGCCTAAGCAAAGTAGGCACTACTACCTGACGGTACCGATAAGGGATATTACGACCTTGCCCTTGAGATAAGTACCGTATCTCACACACCGGCATATGCTCATGAGGTGCTATACTCCACACCATTCGAAGGATGGAGCAGATCTTCTGAGCGTGAGAATACAAAACCACTGAATAAGTCTGCGCACGGTCTTAGCCTGCCTTTCACTGCTCAGTTAGTCAGTTGGGGTGCTGACAAAACAAACAAAGCTGCGCTGCTTTCTGCGACTCTTCCACTTTGCGACACCGACAATCTTCAAGCGCTAGCATCTCCAAGCGTTGCTTGTTTATCTTCGTGCATCTACCCACGCTTCTCTACACACAATTGTTTACACACGCTTGTTCACCTACACTTGTCTCACACCTCGCGCCCGCCACGGACGCCACCGACACTACGCAGGCCGCAGCAAACATGGCTTCACACCACCCCGGAGAGTCTCCAAGCCTTGTCGGAGCAGAACACGGCGAGCAGCATGCCGCACATACAGCCCAAAACAGCCACGGTGAGTACAAGAGCAGCTGCGACGACAGCACTGCCACTGGGGACAAACGGAAGAGGGGAGAGGAGGCCGGCGAGCCTGGAGACGGCATCAAGAGAGTCATGTTCGCCCTGCCATCTCGCGGCCGCCCTGCTATTGCTCCGCCATCTCACCAGGAGCAGCAGATTCTCATCGGCAGTGAAGTACAAACTTCAAATGCGGAGCCGAGTGAAGCGCCAGGGTCGAATCCACCGCCCAACGAGAACCAAAGCATGTCAGACATGCAGCTGGACGCCACCGAAGGCCAAAAATTCCGCGACACACTGTTCTCCGCTGTATCGATGATGAGAATGCTACGCCAGAAATCCGAGCTCTACGACGACGTCCTCGGAAAGTACAGACGTCGCCGCAACGTCGTCGAATCGTTCCAAACAAGCCTGGAGGAGCTCGAAAAGAAAAAGCAATCTACGACTGTCACCCCCAAGCTTCTCAATGAGATTGTGGAATACCGAAACCAACTGAGCAAGTTCACACCCGGTCTAGACGAGCTCAAAGAAGAGAAGAGCAGGCTGCTGGAGGATTACGATGCGCTTCACGATGAAGTGGACGCTGCTGTCGAACGTGTGCTCGCGTACGACGAGTCTCTGAAAATCGGCGAAGTACACATTGTATGGTTCTTGCCCGCTACCTTCTGGGAGGTCTTCAAGGGGCGCCAACAGGCAGGCATCGCAGCGGTGGATAACGCCACAGCTCAGCGCAAAGCGATCGAAGACGAGAGAGCCGCAATCCGCGGTCGCATGGAAGGCCGATTCAAGCAGAAACTCATGAACCGCCTCACCAATACCAGCGCCCATGGCGCCATCAATGCCATGGCTTCCACGGAGGAAGACGTGCGAAAGCTATCAGCGCTCCTGGTTCAACAGGAGGATTTGCAGAGGAAGGAGAAGCTCGAGGCTGAGGCGTTGAGACTACAGTCAGGAAAGCTTTTGAAGATTGCCGAGAAGGCGTTCATGAGGGCATAGTTGCTTGAGGCAGATAGCTATTAGAGCAATTTTCATGCGCTCTCATTGGATAGCTCTCGTGTAAAATAGCAGGCGAACGATCAGAATAGCTCAATGAATGATATGAATGATTGAAGTGCTCAGCAACTCTCAGTTCTCCGACAGTTCACTTGAACCTGCTATCATCAACACTGATCTCACGTTACAATCCACTTCCCACTGAGATCTCCCACGCTTCTCCGTGGACTGCTGATCAGCACTTATGTTGGACGACAAGAGTACTTCCTCGCTTTAAATTCCAGATTATTTGAGAAAGTCACCGGTCCTCATTCTCCCAACACTTGACACGACACTCCTTTCATCAGCACCGATCTCATATTATAACCCACTTCCCATTGAGGTTTCCCACGCTTCTCCATAAAATGTTGATCAGCCGACTTGTGTTGAGCGACAATGGTACTTCCTCAATTCAAAATCCAAATGATTGAGGAAGTCGCCCGTTCTCCTGTTCCCAAAAATTTATACGACCGTGCTGTCATCGGCACCAGTCTCACGTCATAACCACTTCCCACTGAGGCTCCCCGAACTTCTCCCCGGACCATTAGATAACATACTTACGTCCAATAGCGATGGCACTTCGTCGCTCAACATGATTGAGGAATTTGAGATAGGTCAAACATTCATATCGTACAACAGTTTACACAACGCTGCTTTCATCAACACCAATCAGACATCGCAACCGTTCCCACTGAGAACTCATACTTCTCCGTAAATTGGGAGGCAATTTAATTATATTTAACGACGACGGTACTGCGCCGCTCCATAGGACAGAAGAATTGGAGATAATCACCGATTTCCGTTTTCCCAACACTTCACACAGCCCTACTTCCATCAACACCAATATCACATCACAACCGTTATCTACTGAGACTCATTAACATTCTCCGTAAATCGGTAAACAGTTTAGTTGCGTTCAACTACGATGGCACTTCCGTCGCTCCAAATGATCGAAGAATTGTAGGTAGTCACCGCTTCCCGCTTTCCCAATACTTCACACAGCTCTACTTCCATTATCCCCAATGACACCTCAAAACGCTTCCCAGTGAAGCTTTCCGCGATTCTCCGTAAACTTCAAACAACAAACTTCAGTTGGACGACGATGGTCTTCCCTCGCTTCAAAGCTGTTCACGCTGCGCCTGCTTCTTGAGGTCCAGTTCGCGCTGGATGCCGGCCAACTCTGCTTCATCCGACGCTGTGTATTTGCGCCTGGCCACCAACTTTGCGAGAGCCATATTACTGATGCCGAGATGTGTCGTGAGGTCCTCATATCTCTGGGGCTCAGCATCGGGCAACACTGGAAGGATTGCAGTCTAGAGAAGCATTAGCGCTATTATAGATATGGACCTGCAAAATGAGCACATACCGGACTCAGTGCTGCTAATGCCGTATCCTCCTCATACTCGGGAAGGTGACGACCGTTATCGGTAGGTGACTCAGACTGCTGCGGTGTATCAGGTCGGGCGTTGCGCCTCTCCCATTCTTCGCGTGCCATCGCTTGCTCACACTTGAAGGCTAGCTGAGTCTCCATCTCGCTGAATGCGTTCTTGATGATTTGGTGGAAGTATTTGAGGTTGTCGGAGTCACACAGTTCTCCAAGCGGCTGGTAAAGCAACCCATGCGGATAGTCATAGGTTGATTCGGTGTCCAGGAAGCGAGGGCCCTTCCATGCAAATTTCAGGGCGTGCGAATACGTTGTGAACCTCAGTCGTCCGCGACAAGGTTCGTTTGGTTGATGCTCCTCTTCTGGATATCTGGTGACGTGAACGTAGTCTTGAAGTTGACCACGCTCTCTGAGCTCCGCAATGTTCGAATCATGTCTGGTAGTTAGGATCATGAGCTTTTTGCAGCGCTTGGCGTTGTATACAATCAAGGCCACCACGAACTTGATCATGTGCACAGTGCCTGCCAGACCTTCGTTCCACCACATGTCGCGATCTTGAGGCGGGCGTCGATTACCGCGCTGTACCACGATGGGAACGCGTATCAGGTTGCCCGCCTCCTCTCGACGGTCTGCCGACGAAGGTCCAGCTGATCTACGCCACTCTGTACCAGAAAACTTCTTTTTCTTGGAGCTGAAATGATCGAGCATCTTCCCGGTTAGGCTCCGCACAACCTGGAAAGCTGCTTCGCCATGGGCGTCTAGTAACACTTGCAGCGTATCAGGGTCGCAAAGATCTTGAAGAGATGCAAGGCTACTGCCAGCAGTGCCAGGCGTTGATGATTGGTGAGAGACAGGAGATGAACCTCCAGGAGAGGGTCTGATAACAGGCGAACAGACTGGCGGGTTAGATAATGACAATGCCGACTGAAGCCCAGTCTGGTGGGGAGATCGCGGTAGCGAGCTGTCGTGCGTTGATTCCTGTTTGACATGGACATGCCCTATTTGACTGGTCGTTGAAGGGTTTCCGGTGGGCTGGCAAAGCGCTCCTCCATGGCTTCCATTGTATTGCGTGTTGTGCGAGCCAGACAGCACTTGGGTCTCCAAGCGAGCGTACTTCGTAGGTGTGTTGCGCGTGTCGTCATCGTCTTCCCTGTTCCTCTTCAGGCGGCTCGTATTATGGGAACTCTCAACCCTAAGGCTTGAAGAAGAGGACTTCGGAGCCAAGACAACATCTCCTGAGAGAGGAGGGGTGGGTTCGAGTGAAGACTGTGCTTGCTGGGCGTAGTAGTATGGACTTGGTGCCGAATGACCTGGCGCAGCCTGAAAAATAGCGCTGCGGAAGTCACCTGCTGTAACACCCTGACTTGGTGCGGTCAAGGTTGGGCTCTGTTCTTTTGGAGATAGACTCGGGCCTAAGGAACCTGTGGTCAGCTCTGCATCACTGCTGCCTTCGAATCGGGCGCTTGAGTTAGCTTGGGCATGTCCTTTCGTCCATCTTGGCTTCCGGGGCTTTCGCTCGGGCGCTGGTACTAAGCAGGGTGTTCCAATGGCAGATTCTCCTGAGGCTGGAGCCTCTGCCGCTTGGCCCACTCCAACAGTTCCTCTAGCCTGAGTAGTCTGCGCATCTTGAGTAGCCTGAGAAGCTGGTGAAGCTTGCGCTCCTGCATTGGCTTGAGCGTCTCGAGCTCGGCGAGCCCTTTTCCTCTGTGCGCCGGATTTTGCCATGGCAGGGTTGCAAGGAAGCATATCGGTGAAGGCGTGGCAACGACAGTGGCACGAATGCAAGAGACACTCTGGACGTCCGCAGCCAGCTCGGGCGTACTGCGTGATGTTAGAGAACACTAGCAGTAGTTTGGTGGAGGCCAGGTAGACAATAAAGACAGGGTGATGAAGGATAACCGACCGTGTGCCTGCGACCTTGGGTAGCAAGGCGGCAATCGAGCAATGTAGTGGCGTAGCGATTTGCGACTCTTTGCTGTTTGAGAGAATTTCCGGTGGTCTCGCTCTGTCAGTCGACGGGGAGGAGCACTTAAAGCAAACAGAGATTGGCTGGTGAAAGCCATGCGCGCTCAAACATGACGAGGCAAACAAAGGAAGACCCATAGTGACTGCCAAATAGAACATTATAGTGACTGACGGTCAGTTAATTTCGCCTTCGCGACACTTCGACTCACATCTCGCCAACAACTGCAGTCCACGCTGATTTGCAGCACTCTTGCACAATCTTGCTCCAGTCAAGAGAACCGATATTGCACACTGCACACATTTTCCAACCTGCGACCACTTCTTTGTGAACGTTCCACACTGTGCTCGCATTAACCGATTAACCGGCCATGGCTCTTCGTCGTTCTTCACGTTCCACCACGGTTGCGGCCACCCAGAAAAGCGCCAATGATGCCGCTGTCCGAAACCGCAAACGTGCAGATCGACAAGCTAGTCGTGCTAAAACAACGCTCAAGTCATCATTAGTTCAGCCTACTCAGCCTACTCAGCCTTCTCAGCCTATTCAGCCTACCCAGCCGGTCGGACAGCTCCCACAAGTACGAGCAGTGACTGGCAGCAAGAGGAGACGAGATGATGACGATGAAAGCCAGACAGGATCCAGGAAAAAAAGACAGCCAGAAGCGTCTTTATCTTCTGCTGTTGCTACTGTGCCCGAAAGAGCTGACCAGGCCAGCCGTGCCGAGAATGATCACTCAGCTCCAGAGGCCAACCCAGCCATAGAACAAGATGGTCCAATCCGGGCAGACGGGCTCAATGGAACCATTCAAGCAAATGCAGTGCTCGGTGTCACCGAAGGGGCAAAGCTCCTTAATGCGCTTTTTGCATTGGTATCGAGGAGCCATCTGATGCTTCAGAAAGAAGAGCGCCGCAAAGAATATGCGAACAGTTTCACGCGTCGTCACGAGGCGGCGGCGAGAGTTGAGAAAGATCTCGAAGACCTTGAGAGGGGAAATGATCTACGACCTGTCAGTGAAGAGCACCTCGAGTGGATAGCTGAGAACAAGAAAAATCTGCGTCTCTTCCAGATCGGCAAAGCCAAGAGCGCCAAAGATGTGATCAGGTTCGAAGAAGAAATCGATACACTTCAACGTCAAATAGAGGTCGGTGTCAATGGCCTGCACACCTATAGCGAAACTCTGGAAGACGATCCAGCTCTGCATATTTTCGCGAACAGGGAACCTTTCTGGAAGATCTTTGCAGCACTCACAGCAAGCAACAGAGCCACAGAGAGCGTCAACGCCCGCTTCAAAGCGATCGAGGACGAGAAACTAGCAATAAGCAGTCAAATGGACAACAGCTTTGAACACGACCTCGCAAATCGTTTCGCGAAGGCAGATCCCGGACATACAACTGTCAACACGACGGAGAATTTGGCGGAGGCAAATACTGGGACTCTAATCGATCAACACTTACAAAGGCTCGCCGATTTAGCATCTGAGGAACGAATCCTCAAGCGACACGAGCTATTTAGAGATGTCGGAGACGTCGACTCTTTATCGAAAGAGCTGCTGAGGCTTGCTGAGCGTGCATTTGTACAAGCTGGGTTGTTGGAGCCTGATGGCAGCACAATATTGACCCGACGAGAGGAGCCGGGGACACCGAAAGATGCTCCGAAAGGGCAAATGGGTGCGGAGCCCAGTCGCTCGCCGTCTGCTGCAGCTTCCGAGAGTGAGAGGGGCGAGATCATCCTGTCGAGAGAGGAGCAAGCAAGCAATCGACCGCACGCGCAAGAGCATGTATCGTCGCCTGCATCAGAAGAAGCAAATACGTCACCTCTTGCCATTGCAGCGACCATGAACAGGATGGACATACAGAAGAAGTTCGAACAGGTCCGTGACGATTTCCGGATCAAAAAGAAGGAATTTGAGGAAGGAAAATATCGGCACCTTATCCAGGAGGATCTCGCCGCTTACCCACAACCACTTTCCGAAGGAGACAAGGGTGTTTTATTGGTTCTGAAGCTTGAGTCTCACACGGAAGCTTTCAGACTTGCTGAGGAAAATTTCCACGCATGGCGTGAGGTGGCCGTGCAGTACGGGATTGAGCCCGAGATACCAGACAAAAGTGCCGCAGAGATCGCACCGGATCGCTCCGATGATGGCTATCCAGACGTTATCTTCGTCGCCAAGAAGGAGAAGGCGGGTCCGCAAGTACAGCTTTGGCGCTCAGATGCCCGCTTGAGGAAGTCGCCATCTTCAGCGTCTTCGCGACGTTCCAGTATCAATACCCGCTTGAGAGACATGGCATCTCTGGCACTCGATGAGGACGTGCAAGACGAAGTAGGCAAGAGCTTGTGGCCGATCCGCATCAACGAAATCGAACAGATAGGTCAAGACCTCCGCAAGGCTGGGCCATTCGAAGCGGCCGAGAACGATTTCCATCCCAGTAACCGTACAAAACCCAAGCGCACCTTTCCTGGAGTGGAAAGGGCAGCATCCATATGAAAAGGCTTCAAAGGTTCTGTACCTGCGAGTGAAAGACTGAATGTAATCGGAGGCAAGTGAGTCTTGACGCGGCTGGTCCGCTAGTTTTGGAGGAGCATCAGGTGGATGCTAGGGGCCGACCGAAAGCTCGTCGACTGTAGGACCGCAAGGTCCGGCTCCGAGTGTGTAGGGCGGTCACCATGAAGAGCAGAAGCTTGGCGTCTGCAGGACCGCAAGAGACGTGATCAGGGAGAACCGAAGATATCGAACACCTTTCGGCTGGCGGGAAATATAGTACCCCGGTATAAGTGGCTTACCCATAGGATGTAGTAGACATCTCAAGAACAAACCTCTCGTATTCTCTGTCGATAGCTCGAGGTAGTAGTGCGAATAATGCTAAGGTACTCGTGAAGTCCTGTTAGTATCTCGATGGTATGTTGTTCTCTTGCAAGGCCCACACATGATGGTACTCGTGTGAGGTTGTGGGCTGTACTCCTCCTTGCCCGAAGGACCAAGTGAGGTGAAGTCTGGGGAGCGGGGCGAGGCGGAGATGCCGATTGCGGAGAGCGAGCGAGAACAGGATTTCCAACCACCTTACCTGCACCATTTCTCTTACCCCATAATCATTAGTAGCGCAGAATACCTTTCAATCATACGTAATGAGGATTTGTGCGCCAAACCAACTTCGTGGACTCATGTAGGTCCGCAGCTTCGGATATCCAAGAGCGTGCCCTGTCGAAATCGGCGTTTGATCGTCATGAACGGGCAGTATCGGACCGCATAGGGTTTATGTTACATGATGAGCCGAAAGGAATAGATGTCGATCATGCGTTGCGGCTCCTTGTAGCGCTGGAACATCACGCCTTACCCGGAGGGCTTGACCTCAGCCAGCATCCACTCACTGTCTGAACACTTCATTTTTCGCATACCAACTACTCTGATTCCAGGTGTGAGGACGATGACCCTTTGGACGATGTATCTAAGCTAAGACGCGACTGCAGGCGAAGCCTGAGAAGAAAAAAGTAAGGCTCTCCGTCTGCCAGGCAAGTGGAAAGCACAGTTCAGCCCATTATCGTCACCCTCTCCAACACTCCGAGATCTCCACAACACTCCGCCTTGTCGAAATCCAAGCGAACCTAAGCATTACCCTATAATGTGTCAAGAAAACGCCTTTAAGCTTGGGCACGGTGGAACTTCTCTACCGTGCGTTGGGGAAAGCTATCACCCACACGCCCATGGAGAAGTGGGTTTCTTCGCGATCCACCCGGGGTTGTCGTATCGTATTTAGTCCCATCATGAAGTCGCCCAACTCGTCCTTGCCAGCTCTTTCTTCATCGCTCCTGCATTGTTGAGCAATCTCAATCATGTCTATTCAACCCGACCGCCGTCCTGAGCCATCAAACAACGGTCTTGACGAGAAACACAACGACTGGGACCAACACATCGAAGCTACCCGCCCTCAAGCAGAGTACGATGCCGCTTATGCCAACAAGGAGATCGATCTAGCCCGCCATGAAGCTCTCATCGAAGGCGAACAAAAATTCCACCAGCTCGGCTGGAAGAAACTCACAATCTGCCTCATCGTCAAAGCCATCGCCTTAGGAGCCCTCAGTATCCCCTCAGCTTTCGCCAACCTCGGGATGATCGCAGGCGTGATCCTCACCGTCGGCATTGGCCTTATCGCAATCTACACGAGCAATGTCATCGGCCAGGTGGCAGTCAAATACCCGCACGTTAAGCACTATGCTGACGCCGTGAGACTGATCTGGGGCCGACCGGGCTACGAGCTCTGCGGAGCTATGTTCGTTTGCTACCTCTCCCTCCTCGTCGGCTCGCACACCCTCTCCGGCACCATTGCTTTCATCCGCATCGTCGATGACACTTCGCTCTGCGCGCTCGTCTGGGCGGTAATTTCAGCCATCATCCTCTTCCTCCTCGCTCTCCCGCCCAGCTTCGCCGAATTCGCAATTCTCGGCTACATCGACTTCGTGTCCATCATCGCCGCTATCGGCATCACGATCATCGCGACAGGTGTTTCCGCAAGCTCTACTACCGGCCTCGCTGCTGTGGAATGGTCCGCCTGGCCGCCAGAGGATATCTCGCTGAAATCAGCATTCCTAAGCACAACAAACATCGTCCTCGCCTACTCCTTCGCCGTCTCACAGTTCAGTTTCATGGCTGAGATGCACACGCCTAAGGACTACATCAAGTCCATCTGGTCGCTAGGCTTGATGGAGATCTTCATCTATACCCTCACAGGCGCACTGATTTACGCTTTCGTCGGCCCTGAAGTGCGTAGTCCGGCGCTTCTCTCATCTGGGTTCACTGTCTCGCGTGTCGCGTTCGGAGTCGCACTGCCAGTGATCTTCATCTCAGGCTCAATCAGCAGCACAGTCGTAGGCCGCTACGTCCTCACCCGAGCCTTCCCCGACAGCCCGATCCAGTACGTCAACACCAAAGCCGGATGGCTCGCGTGGGTCACACTCATCGCCGTGATCACGATCATCAGCTTCATCATCGCCGAAGCGGTGCCGTTCTTCAACGCCCTCCTAGGTCTGATCTCGTCTTTGTTCATTTCGGGTTTCACGTTCTACTTCCCAAGTCTGTTCTGGTTCTTCCTGCTCAAGGAGGGTAAGTGGAATGCTACGAAGTGGAATGTTGTTCTCAGCATTACGAATTTTGCGGTGGGGATTATTGGGCTGGTGATTTTGGGGATGGGGACTTGGGCTAGTGTGCAGGAGATCGCGGATCAGTATGCCAGCGGAGACATTTCGGGATCGTTCACGTGCGACAGTAGCGCGTATACTTAAGAGGAAGTGGATGAAGATAGAAGGCTCTTGTTCGAATGAAGTATGATTTCTAGCATTTCTGATCGTTCTCTTCCGTAACAAGACGGCGCTGCCGAGTTTTTACGTTGGGAGATGCTGCCATCTGCTACGAGATGTCAACATGACTTGGTCATAACGTGCGCCCGCAGAAGACCTGATTGCTGTCACAGAGAGCAAGTTGACCGGCTACTGTGACCAGGTATTCCCGACTCTGCTTGACTATTGGACACTCGTACCTGGTAGCGAGTCGATGCGGACAAGGTGTTTGGTGAAACATCTTTGCAACTGAGCGATGTCCGATAGATGGCTTGCAGAAACAGATCCACAGCCAGGCCATTTCGAGCGATTCGGGAATGCGTGACTATTCGCGCAGTGTAACACATGATAGGCCAATTGTAGAAGCTTCAGTCCTAGCGTGTGACTGTGGCATCGGGTTCAGTTCAAGCATTCAGTGTGACTTTACGTAAGGTCGGGCCTATGTTCAACGATCTTGTCTCTTCCAGGGAGCTTCTGTGCCAGGCCCTCTCGCAGTAGGTGGAGGAGGCATGCGTCCGTAAGTGCTACCTCTGGGTGGCGGGAGATTGGCACCCGCACCAGGCGGTGGTAACCTTGAAGCCGTTGTAGATGCCCAAGGAGCAGCAGTGGATGGGCCACCCGGCACTCCTCCTGGAACGGCATTCGCCCAGGGAGCTCTAGTGGAAGGCATGCCGCCTTGTGGCTGTGAGCTTGGCGCCTGCTGAGCCCATGGAGCAGCTGTGCCGGTGGAACTGTTCATGTCCACACCAGCGCCTGAAGAAGCCGGTTGTTGCTGCGCATGCACGCTTGGACCTGTGGATGTGGCGGCTTCGGGATCTCTTTCCCATTTGAAGAACTTGCCGAAAGGAAAATGCTGGACGACTGGGAATTTGCCCAGCACTTCAGCATCATACATCTTCAGCATGCCCTTGTTGATCTTTCCCCAGCCATCTTTAATGCCCGAGATGTTGAACAGAATAGGCGAATGCTCCCAGAATGGGCCCTTCTTGACGTCGAAGATGAACTGAATTGCACTGTAGTACATATTGCTTGACTTGTGCTGCGCAACGGTGGGTCTTGACGTGATGCTGTCGGGCTCGGGCGCGGAATCTAGAGAGCCTTGTAGAGGTGTTGGCGCTGTAGGTGATGTGATGGGTGGGCCGAGCTGTGCAGAACCGAAAATATAAGGCGCGAAAGAGTGGTCATCCAAACCCCATACGCCATGAGATCCGGCGGGTTCCAACGTATATGTTAGAATGAGTTTGCGGACAAGCTCGATGTATCTGTTGATGTGGTCAGCTTTCTTTCCTTGGGTGATCTCAAGCATTGTGCTTACGGTTGCACAACCCCGACAACAATTGCCCGCTCTTCTCCCGGCGCAAAAGCATTGATCTTTGACAGACAAGCAAGGAAGGCTAGAAAACTGAGTTCGTGTCCGGTGCCATAGTCCAAGCGCAGAGCACTGCCAAAGCCTCCTAGGAGGTAGGCCTTGAGCTCTGCAAGTACCGTTAGATCGTTTGCATGGCCCTTCAGGCTGGATCCAAGGTACTTCTCGAGCAGGGTGTCAGCCTGCTCTTCGGCTAAGCGATACCATTCCCTGAACGCCACATTGCCAAAACGACGAGGTCCTGTATGTGGTGGCGCCTCTGCGATCAATTTCTCGAAGTCTCCAACTAGTGCATTAAGGCTGGTGATTACAGGCGAAAATGATGGCGGAGAATCGAGAGTGCAGACTGAGATGCTGCCACTCTCGTCTTTGGTTGGAAATAGGGCTCTGTTCAGCTGCAGGAGCCAGATCTTGATATCGCGATAAGCGGTGGAGGCGAGGAAGAAGTTGAGGTCGTCGCCGTCGTTGATGCGCTTGCACGGCGCCAGTGATGCTTCTGCCATGCCAAAAGTGTTGTTTTCGATGAGAAAAGGTTGATGTCCAGTCAGTCACGTGGTTTGGCGTAGACGGATGTTTCGTCTCACAACGACGTCAAGCTCGACCTTCCCCACACTCGTTGCGATCGCGTGGAGTGAAGACGGCACAGAGACAGCTCCACGATTATTTGTAACCAGTCACTGACACAAAATCTACCGAATGGCGCGTCTCTCCGCGGCCGGAGCGCCTGCCACGCCTGATCAGACCGACCAAAGTGAAGAGCGATCTTCCACCGGAGCAGGCGCAATGGCAACCAGCAACGCCTCGATCAACGCGCTCCAACGCGACAATGCCTCACCAGGAATAAGAGGTATGTTCAGCAACAACGCACACACTGGCGCAATGGGCCAAAACGAGTCGCGCGAAACAGTCAGAGCACGCAATAACGCTTTACACCGCGCTCCAGGGAAAGCTGTCGCACCCAACTCAGGCAAACTCCCACGCCGTTCCGGAGGCTTATCGCATGTGGTGTCTGGACAGCGCAGACTGGGCAGAAGCGTGCTGGCCGACGCAAACACTTACAATGTCCCCTCCGACGACGACGACGAGCCAGGCCCGAGCCGAAGAAAGGCAGCGACTACGGCACAATTCTCTCCACTGAAACGCCAAATCCAACAACAATCGCGGGAGGAAAGACTCAGGCAAGAAGAACGCGAAAGACAGGCAGCTTTGGATCGGCAACTCGATTTGAATTGGGAGCATGGGAATGAGAAGCTTGTGGAGGACGTAGAGAGTTGGCGCGGAGCTTTCATAGCGGCACTGTCGGGCGAGGATTCGAGAGTACACGAGGTGTCAGAATCGGGCGCCAGTGATATGCAGGATAATGCAGACGCCGAGGAGCCAGAAGTATTGATAAATGCGCATAACGAGCCTGTCTCTGAGCCACCGCAACAAAGCGATCACAAAAGGAAGCGCGGACGACCTCGGAAGTCGAGACCAAACGATGAGGAGCAAGAGCAGGCGATCGAACCATCTCGGAAGTCGAGACCAAATGACGAGGAGCAAGATCGGGCAAGCGAACTTCCTCGACGGAAACGTGGACGACCTTCAAATGCAGAAAGAGAAGCCAAAGCCCGTCGACTAGCTGCTCAAGAAGTCGTGGAAGCGTCGGTCATTCATGCAGGCCCACCGGGGATGACTGACGAACTGAGCCCTACTAGTCCTCCACAGGCCACTCGAATTGCTACTTCACAAAACCGGCGACATCAAAGACCAGCGCAAACAACGGCCCCGGAACCGAGCACTGCGCCGCTCATATCAAGCGGACAACCAAGACAAGCATCTGCTGACCAGGATGTTCCTCAAAACGGCTCGAATTCAGGACATCAAATCACTGCCGATGACGAAGAGGAGCCGTTGTTCGTTGAGATCGCCGAAAGTGACCAACCTGACATCGTTCGTCCTGAAGAGCTTGGCGGACTAAACGATGAAGAGTACAACGACCAGACTCATGCTACAGATGGACAACCTGCAGGCGAGGAGGTCGATGAGGGCAGAGAGTCAAGCGATGATCAAGATTCTGAAGACGATGAAGAAGAAGATGAAGATGAGCATCTGGACGAAACCGAAATTCAACTAGAGCCCTTGGCCAACGACCGCCATCGCTTGTACGGACACTGGCACAAGATTCGAGAAGTAATGCGCGAGGTGGCCAAGCACAGAGGAAGCACAATTCGCATTAAGGACGAGGAGTTCAAAACGGTTATACAAGCTTGCAAAGAGGCAACGACAACCGTAAGCCGCGTGGCAGCTGATATCAGCCCAGAAGATTTGATGCAGACTGTCGGCCAATGTGAAGACGCCATCGCTCAGGCCAGAAGCATTTGCGGCAATGGAGAGGCGTTCGCGGACTCGAGGCAAACCAGGAAACGAGGCTTCCACATCTTCAAGCATCTATTACCGGCCCTCGCCAAACTCCTGAGAGCTGCCATCAAAGCCTTCGAACGCGTCGATAAGGTGGACGTCAACACAGATCAGATTCCTCTTGGCCACCTGTCAAAGATCATCGAGCTACTCTCTGCTGTTGTTCAATGCGGAGAATGCGCGTACAGGAGCTATCAAGCTCTGTCGCGACCTTTTAAGCAGACTGTACACAAAGGAATTACTCTGAACCTCCGTGATCTGCACTCGACCTTGATCGCGAAATACACCACTGAGATGCGACGTCAAGAGGAGCAGCAGCGAAACGAGGAAATCGCCCGGATATTCGCCGCCGACGAAGAAAGGCGTAAGCGCCGGGATCAGCAAAAGAAAGTGGAAGAACGCAACCAGAACAAGTGGAAGCATATGAACTCAGCGCGATTCAATGCATCCTTCAACACGGGAAATCCCGATAAGCTGAAGCACCTGCGATCCTGCGGCATGCATCTCGTGCAAACGGACGCAGACGGCCAGCCCTACCTCCCCACACGTCTGCGAGACATGCGAGGCGAATGGTCCATGCTCGAGATCGAAGCGCTCGAGGCATCTCTGCGAAAACACGTTGACACTCTCGCACCTATCAGCAGCATGGTCTTCGAGAAGCTCTTCGCCGACCAGTGTAAATACCGGAAGCCCTTGGCAGACAAGAACGTCCTGGAAATCGTCATCAAGTCGAACGAATTGAAGAACTTCTACATCCAGCGTAGCAGAGAGCGAGGCATCCCTCTCGCCGGGTGGGTGGACAGGATTCCAAGGTGGATGGATCCGCCGGCGCCTGAACCTGAACATGATGGTGGGAGCTCGGCGGAGGATGCTATTGAAATTGACTAGGCCCACGAGACGTATGGAGGACGACTGGCGGCAAAACCACGATTTGTGATGATTGATGACATAATACCCAATTAGTACTTGATTCTTGTTTACGAATCGCGCGCATTGAGTCTACGTACAGTATGATCAGGCGCATCTCAGTGGTACGACGCAGTCATTTTGCACTCGGGATATGTTATAGTAGCAAATCGATTGCTTGAATGTACAGAAAGTCGAAACGACTCTCAATGGCAGTCGTTAACCAAACTTCCAGATCAAAGATGTCGATAATGCCATAGAAGCGAATCCGTGGCCATACGGAGGTAAGAGACCGCTGTACGTTAAGTCAGGCGTAGGAACTCTACAGCCTCGATCGATCCGGCAGGCACTTTTGCAAGTTTCCTTTCGGATGCGAGATCTCATTCGGACGAGAGGAGAGCTGAAGGATTTAGGTGGAATTCTGCGGCGCTGCTGGACGGTTTTGCATATTGCTCCGTCCTGTCGTGAGGTCTGGTCCTAGATAAACTAGTTCGGACGCAATCGCATCCGGCTGGTCGTGTGTGTCGAAGCGAGACATCTCGATGGTCAAGCGTGACTTAAATCACCTCCGAGCATGACTATTCTCGAATGACATCGTTGCGATTCATCGGCGACCATTACAGCTACATATTGTTATCTTCACATGGATATTTGTGTGAAGGGTTTACGTGATACGGTATGTACATGTATGCAAAGCTTATTTCATGTGTAAGGTAAGACACATCGGCCCTTGGTCTCTAACCGTGAATCCATGATATGTGATTTCTGAGTGCTCCAGTATATTTCGCCATTCGGACAATTTTCTTTTTGGTCACAGCGAGCCGATGTACGAGCCCACGTGTTGTCGCGGTACGCTAGTTGCGAATGTCTAACGTTAGTTTGGCCGCTATGTTGTGTGCCCTATACAGGAACCATTGCCGTGAACTAGCTTTATCTGCACGTTGCAGTTGTTCGATTAGAGTATCTTCGATACAGTCGATACGACCAACAAGATAAGGTATCTGCTGATCGTTGTGCGTCTTTATCTTCTGGTTGAACATTTCCCACTTCAGCCAGTTTTGTCAACGTCGGGCAAGTCTCGTCCGAGGCACGGAAGATGAAGGACTCGACTGTATTGAATTCAGGGCGTGTAAGGCTGATACTTGTGGACATGCACAACCTGAGCCAAACAACGTCACTCGACAACCTTCCCGATCAGTAAGTTGGACAGTTCTGGAAGCTGCACACATGAAGTCAATCTTCAGACTGTGTGACCAAGACCTCGCATCGCAAAACATCTACAGGAACGTCTTGCCGAGGTAGCATTTCACATTAATTCACGCGACGTCCGGGCACGTTTTGACAGACGCCGATCACTCTGGAAGTGGTATGGAGGATGCGGAGGATTTTCTCCAGCCTTGCGCACAGTGCAGTGCAAGAACTCCTGGTCCGGAGACCTCTGCGTCCGCGCGGTGAAGGTTCTTCTTTCTTACCCTTATTCCTGCTCGCTTGGAGCTTCGTTCCTGTCAAGAGTCATGTTCAGGCTGCCAGCGAGCGGTTAGTGCAACGGCGGCCAAAATTTGCCTAGAAGCCGGAGTCCGGACTGCCTCCTGTCATGTGATCATTCGGTACAAGCTTTAAGACTGGCCGGTTGATTATCTTCGCAACTGCAGAGATAGAAAGAGGCGGTGGACGACATGCCTCTCAGTGGCATTACGAAGTGAAGTCGGAACAACGTCGCGATCTTGAGCTGTGCTGCAGGGATGCACGCAAAATGTGAACGCTTGTATATAGTACCTGCATGACAGCCGTCCGTGCCGTGGCACGTTTCAGCCAGTCAACGGCTGTAAGAGCGAGGTCCTTATGCAGCTGACTTCAGACGTCGTTTGTCTCCACAGACCAAGGCATGCCCGTCGATGGTTTCGAGTCTTCCACCGGCCACACTTCCTGATTGTGGCATCTCGTGCAGCACCGGCGCGTGGTCGGGTATACAAACTTTGCTCTCGGTTCCCACTGGCATTACCGCATTGAACAGGTCTGAATCGTCTGATACTTCTTTATGCTGCTTGAGGTTTGGACCGACATTTTATCATGACCTGACTCCCCACCACGACTGCCGTGCGCTCGATGACAGCCTGACAGGACATGAACATAGACTCGAGCTCAAATATCTGTGACACCCCTGGCTTCTACTGGCTCCGGGTAGGCTCCCGGTGACCAGGGCTGCGTGGCCACTTCTTGATCTACGACATGGATATACCGTGTGCATTCCGACAAGTACCACGTGCATTCACCATATTGATCAATTGCAATTGCTTGATGCTTTAGTCTAACCATTCAAAACTATTTACCTAATTTTCAAAGCACCTCGACGGATGAAGTACACCATTTCAGGTATCTTCCGCAGGCAGTTGATTCACCAGTGGTTGCGATTCGAACTCTGATACCCACTCCCCAAGTTAGCAACGAAGATCATCCGCCGCTCCTACGCGACTACATTCCTCCCACGAGGCTGACAGCCTGACTAGCCTGACTAGCTACCTTTCCCCAACCTCGCTCGCGGACCATGCAGTCTTGGGCCGAATGGAACACAGCTAAGAGGTTTCATACGGTTTGGTGACGGACACTAGGGACTCCTGGCCTCACAATGGAGATCGACAACCGCCGTAGCTGGCCGAGCTCGACGCAATGTATAAGAAGGGCGTATGACCGTGAGTTGTAAGAATCTGCTCGTCAGACATCAACCCTCTCGCCAAACCAACACTGGCTGTTGGTTTTTCTGCCATTCGCTTTATACACTCTTTCGCTCACTACGCCCATTAATAACGAACATCTACGTCGAACACATTGTCTCCTAAAACAACTCAAACCGCAAACATGAAGTTCACCGCAGCCATCGCCCTGCTCGCCGCCACCGCCGCAGCCATTCCCACCGGGATCGAGCGCAGACAGCTTGGCGGCTCGACTGCAAACGATCTGAAATCCGGCAGCTGCAAAAAGATCACTCTCGTCTTCGCTCGCGGCTCCACCGAAATGGGCAACATGGTATGCATGCCTATAGTACCAATACATTAAATCCTCGAGCTGACATACTTCCCATCAGGGCTCTTCCCTTGGCCCGCCTACTTGCAGCGGCCTCAAGAAGAAATTCCCAGGCCAAGTAGCCTGCCAGGGCGTCGGAAGGCCCTACACCGCCGGCCTTGGAACCAACGCTCTTCCCGGCGACGGCACCAGCGCCGCTGCCTACGGCGAGGCAGAGAAGATGTTCAACCTGGCCGCCTCCAAGTGTCCCGACACCATTATTGTGGGTGGCGGCTACTCTCAAGGCGCAGCCGTCATGGTCGCTTCCGTCAGACGCCTGCCGGAAGCCACCAAGGCTAAGATTGCTGGTGTCGTGCTTTACGGCAACACTCGCAACCGCCAGGAGCACGGCAAGATCCCCAACTTCCCTGCCGAGAAGGCGCTCACTATCTGCCACGCCTCGGACGGTGTTTGCGGTGGCGCTCTTCTGGTTACTCCCGGTCATCTCACTTATCAACCCCAAATCCCCCAGGCTGTCAACTTCCTTACGGAGCGCATCAAAGCCCAGGAAAGCTCTGGCGGCGGCTCGTCTAGCACTGATAGCAGCGCTTCTGATGATTCAAGCAGCTCTGGTAGCTCATCCACCGGTGGTGGTCTCCTTGGTCGCCTACGTGGTGGTAGCTCCGCTGCTGCTGACACTTCTGCTGACACCTCTGCCGACACTTCTGCCGATACCTCTGCTAGCACCGCTGCCGATACCTCTGCTGATGCCTCTGGCGATGCTGGTGCTTCCACCGGTGCTGCTGGTGGAGGCCGCTTCGGCAGCCTCTTGAGCAAGTGGCGTAGCCGTGGCGGCGGAATGTAGAGTCGCACGTCTTTCCGTCTGGCTGGTCCTCACAACAATCTTCACCGACGTTGGGAAAAAATAGAGTTAACGGGCATTTTCATTTCATTTTTGGGGGGGCTACGAGAAAACGCTGGATCGTTTGGATTGAACTCGTATGACGGCGTGTTTTCTTCTTTTTTTTTTTGGCTGGCCATAACTTTCGCATCGTCCGGTTTCTGTCCTTGTTCGCCACCATAGATGATGAAAATTGGAAAGCGTCTGAGCCCGCGATTTAGTCGACGTCGGTCGTGAAACGATGGGCTCTTCTCAGATACCGTTGCCATTTTTCCCGGGAAACCTCCAAGTGGTGTGTGATCGTCATATGTATGCATGACATGCGAGCGAGTTGTCCGGAAGGCAATTTCAAGCTTTCCATGACCGTTTCGAGTGATTCGTAAGAGATGTCGCGCTTTGGTTTCACGTGGAAAGCATGATGCCGAAGGGATCAGCGCTCGACGACTGACTACTGTAACTTTGTAATGTGTGACATCGCAGAGCCTCATGTCGCGAGTCGTCAACGCCAGCAGAGTTCACATTCGAAGCCTCAGGGAAGAACTTAGATTCTGCCTTTATTGTGTGTCACGTGCACATGACCTTTGACACTGACAAAACGCACCGTGCTTCAGCGGATATGGGGTGAGAGGTGCAACCCTGTTGTTGCCATGACATCGTCCACGGGTGTCCTCTTCCGCTTCAGCCTTGCATGCCGTTTTCCGGAATATGTAACTGCCACGAGTCTTTGACGTTGAAGGATGCCGCCATCGAGATGTCCTGTGACAACTTGCCTCGTGGACACATCCAGTGGGACACGCCCTTTGAGCTATGTTGGCTTGTCTTTGGTACTGACGCCAAAGGATCAGCGTTCGACTGATATTTGTGATGTATCATGCATGACATCGCAGAGTTTCGTAAATCATGATTGTCAACAAACATTATCTTCGATGCGCAGTGAATCGAGTTCTACGTCCGTCATCTGTCACGTGCTTGTATCTTGTGCATGCTGACAGGATTTGCTTCAGCAGATGGCGTGGCGTGGACCACCGCAGAGATTTGTGAAGTGATGGTCGTTTACAATCACGAATGACGGGTCTCAATGAAGAGACAAGTCCTACTCCCATCATCTTTCACATGCTCATATGATATGTAATTTGACAAGAGGCGCTTCAGTCAGTAAGTGAAGCGCAATCACGTGTGACCCTGGCATCTTTTCATTCTCTGCTCCCACATTGCACTCCATCTATCTAGATGATCTTACTCATGTGCACACAATTGCGCTTCTCTCAACCAACAGAACTACTGCACAGCGTTGACACATCAACAACACTACTCACTAACCGACTGTTTGCCAACACCACTGCACACCAACATGGCCGGACCGCCAGCCAAGCGCCCGCGGTATGATCATCTGTCGCAATTTATCCCAGCCCCAAAACTAACATTCACTGTAGCCTCGGTTTGACTGAGACCATCATCTTCCGTGTCGGCAAGCCCCAAGAGAGGCAAGACTACGCAGTCCACAAGAGCTTCGCTACCAAATCCTCCCACGTCATCCAAGGCTTTCTGAAAAACCGCGAGAATGCCCAGCCAAACTGCAACAAGCCAGTGGGTGTATCAAAAGTGAGGCCCGCTGACTTCGAGGTGTACGTCTACTGGCTGTACACCGAGGAAATCGCCACGACCGACACTAAAGGCATGACGGCTATGGCACGACTCTTGTCCGTCTCTACATCTTGGCCGAGTACCTCAAAGACGAACGGTTCTCAGAAGAAGTCTTCGAGATCATCGCCGAACTGTGTGAAGACAAGTCCATGGTGTTCGAAAGCGCCGCAGTCAGACTAGTCTGGCGCAACTTGCCTCGCAACGAAGTCTTGCGGACCACGTTCCTTGAAGCTATGCTTGCAAGCTTCCTCGGCAAGCCAGGCTGCGCCAAATTCATCGGCAGCTATGACTGGCCGATGGCAGTCAGTGTCGGCATAATTATGGCAGCGCTTCAGCGACGACAGAACGCTGGCTTCTTCTGTGGTGAAGACTCGTCGGAGGTTGGGGAGGCGCTGACTTCCTTGTTGGGCCCTGTCGACGAACAGTTTTGATAATGTCTATGGTGTGCATGAGGACGGGTCGAAGGTTGAGATGATATGTCAATGACAAGAGCGCCTCTAGGGACACACTCAAACTGGGATTGATATGCAATAGAATTGTACACATTACCACTTACTGCCTGAACATCATCAAGCCAGCCTCCTCGTCCGCCGCATCCTTATCACCATCCGCCATCTCCTCATCATCCTCACCCAGGCCCTCCGCAAGACTCTGTAGTCTCTGTCCGAACAAGCTACCAAACAGCTCATCCGTCTGCCTCTCGCCCCACTTGCATCGGTCTTCAGGCGCCATGAAGTTCTGCAGCTTCTCGTGCACAGTGTATTTGAGCTTACGGCCCTTGCTGGCCTTCGTGTCGACGTTCTTCTTCGTCTTCGCTTCCCGTCGCATTGTGTTCATGTTGTTCAGGTCCAGGTTGGTGGCAGCTGTCAGACCCTCGGAGGAAGCGGATTTGGCTTCGAGGAGCTCCTTGAGGAGCAGGCCGTAGAAGTCGGCGTCATCGTAAATCTTAGGGTCTTCGAGTACCCTTGCGGCGAGCTGCACAGGTGCGCAAGAGCGGGGAGTGTGCACGCGCTTAAGGAGGCGATCGGGTGCGGTGAGGTGTTCGTTCATGACGTCGATGATGGTCGCTTGCTGTGTGTTGTTCAAGCGGCCGGACTGAGGCTGGGCAGTCACACCACGGGCTTTGACAGACCACTTCTGGAGAACAGTGTTACGCTGGGGCAGAGATTGCTCTTCCAGCTCTTGGGTATAGGCCCAGAGCTTTTCCGTAGGAGTCTTCGCGGAGAACGCAGGTCTCTTGCGCTTCTCGCCAGTCCGGGCAGTGGTCAGCTCGTCGCGGAAAGCTGTGAGAGAAGACCAGAGGTTGTAGGCAGCTGCTTCAGCGGCGTCAAGAGCGTCTTGTGCTTCCGAGATTTGCGATTCGTAGCCCTCGTCTGTAGGAGCAACAAGTGTGTTGGTCGCGACCAGACTCTTCTGCATCTTGATCCTTGTGTTGAGCAGAGAGTCGAAGGTGGTGCGTTGCCTCTTAACAGCACGACCCTTCTCCGCATCCTGCTTGTTGGCAGCTGAAATCGTGGCAGCAACAGCCTTCTGCTCAGTCGCCATCATCTTGCGTAGTTCCGCGCGATCTTGGGGCTCGTCCTGTGGCTCCGCAGCATCGTCCTCATCCTCTTCGTCGCTCATGTCCGTAGCATCGGTGCCGTCTTCAAGCTCCTCATCGTCGCCCTCACTGTCAATCTCTTGCTCCTCCTCACTATCCTCGTCGTCGAACCCTCTCGCAAAAGGATCGTCGTCGTCATCCTCTTCTCCTTCGATCGCATCTCTGGTAACTCGTGACCCGCTGTATTGAGGACCGAGAGCAACCTCTTTGGGCTTCCTCAGCTTGCTCTTTCCCACTGGCGCATAGTGATCGCGTGCGCCAGCATCCTTCTCCTCCTGCTCGTCGTCTCCAGAAGCATCGCTGTCGGATTCGGGGATGTCGGCCTCGGGATCGAAGTCTGCAGGTATTGTAAGCATTTTGGCGTGGAACTTTTCTAGATATCAAGGCGACATACCCTTGGGAGCAGCATCCACCAGCTCCTCGAATTCGCTTGCGCGATTGCGACCTTTGCTAACAGCCATTTTTGTTGTTGATGTGAAGGAGAATATCTTTACAGCCGAGGCGCGCGAAGAAATTCTGGAACTTCGTCTCTCAAAGCCAGACGGCAGAGAGACACCGAATTAGGCTCATCCGCGCCGACCCGGCCGACGGCAACCCTTGAACGCTGCTTACCTTATGTGCTCCAAGGCTCCGTCTTGTCAACAGCATCGCATCCTTCAATCCTCTGCTACCTTAGGCGCACTCAGGCGTCCAATTTACCTGCACGGCACATCAAAGGATTCGATCAATTGCCTTGTCGCCTGCCATACCTCACGAACTCACGAAGGTGTGCACCAGGTGAGTGCCAGCGAGACAATGGCTTCACTGATGGATTTGCCACTCAAAATGTGGCCGCCTGCCAGTTCTCGTAGAATATGTAACTAAATGAATATTTCGATATAGACTCAGATCAAATCAACCCCAAATTTATAACACACTTCCACCATGGCATCAATTGTACTTGCCGGCTCAACCGGCCTGGTCGTAAGCACATATCGACCTCACTTGAATCCCAATGAATCACTAATCACACCAAAACAGGGCTCCAACATCCTCAGCACCCTAACCGCCTCCCCCCAAATCCACCACATTCACGCCTTCGCCCGCAAGTCCCTCACCCTTTCCGAGAAAATCCACCCCTTATCCTCGCCCGACTCCAAAAGCTGGCCCTCATTGTACCCAACCACCAACCCGGCCCCATCAATCTTCATCTCCGCCCTAGGAACCACCCGCGCCCAAGCAGGCTCCTTCGCCGCACAGCGCGAAATCGACTACGATCTCAACCTCGCCCTGGCCAAGAAAGCCAAAGAAGCCGGCACCAAAACCTACGTGCTGATTTCCTCCGGCGGCGCCAGCAGCTCCAGCATGCTAGGCTACCCGAAAATGAAAGGCGAGCTTGAAGATGCGGTCACCGAGCTCGGCTTCGATCGCACGGTGATCGTGAGGCCTGGACTTATCGTCGGCACGCGAGAGGATAGCCGCCCGCCGGAGGCTGCGCTGCGCAAGCTGGCGAATTTCATGGGATCGGTCAGTGGTGGTGCTTTGAAGGACTTCTGGGCGCAGGATGCAGAGGTCATCGCGAGGGCTGCCGTGAGTGCGGCGTTGCAGGCCGAGCAGAGGGAGGAGAAAGTGTGGGTTATTGGTCAGAGTGAGGTCGTGAAGCTCGGAAGGACGGAATGGAAGGCTTAGAGGTGTGTTGCCTAGAGTTGGTTTTGTTGGCGGGAGGGAGGTTGGGCGTAGTGGTAATGATGAGAATGCAACTTTGTACCGAGAAGGTCGCTGCGAGTGATACTACGCAGCGATCTCAATAATTAATAGCGTCTGGACGGGTGTAGTTTCTTACTCGAACGGGAATGCCATCGAAACACTGCTAGAACCCGAGTTATTCTCAAAATCTCGTCTGGTAGTACTGATGACTTTTAATATAAAACGACTAGGTTTAAAGTGAGATGCCTTTCAATCTTCTTTCGTGTCTCATGACCTAGCGTGGTGACCGGTGAGGCGTCGGATTCTGCCTCCTCAAACGACCATGCTTGCCAGTGAGATGTCTTTGCAATCTCCGCTAGGTACGTGCTACTGTAATCGGAAACCAACACTGAAACGATATAGAGGCCATTGAGATACCATTGGCATCTCCGTTACGCATGTGCCACTGTGATTAGGTAGTGGTATTCAAACAACAGAAGTAGCGCTAAGATATCGGTAGTATCTCCACTGTGCATGTGCTACTATAATATAAAAAATAACACTGATACGACATGGAGACCACTGAGATACGGTCCATACAGCGACCGGAGCCTTGCGCAGGTTCATGGAAGAATGGTAGCATATGATACTGTGGAAACCTTTCTGCGCTACTACATGAACCGAAAACAACGACATTCAAGCTTACACGGCCAGCGTGGTGATCATGACTTCTTTTCTCCGCCGACTTTCCATGAGTAGAGAGTAAAATCCAAACGCTTCTCTCCGTAACACGCTCGCTGCTACCAGCCGCACTGTTTACAATCTCGCTCCCAGCGAATGTGAGAGACAATGTTCTTACGACCAGAACCAGCCCTTCTTCGATAGATCTTGGCCATTCGAGCTAGGAGCAGCAGTCGGGTCCTCAAACGACGTCTGGGTGCTCTCCTGCGTTTCCTCGAAACCACCAGCAAATCTACGCTTGAGGACCACCGTTGTTTTGACACTACCATCGGGCAGGCGCGTAGTCTCAGTGGTCGTCAAAGTAGACAAAACCTGAGGCCGATTGGTATCTGCATGAGCCGGAGCGGGTTTCTGGGGATGGGCAAAAGGAGGTTGGGGATCTTTTTGCTCGAGTATACGCGACTCGTTCTCCAATCTTTCGAGAGCATCTGCAAAATCCTCAGCCAGCTCTTCGTGTTCGTCCCGCAACGCCTGCAGTTCCGCAGCAAGCACTTCAATGTACAACTTGTGATCGACGTTGACGCTGTCCTGGACTCTTTGCAGTGTTCTGAGCCTCTCAATCCCGCGCCCCTCCGCTCTCGCCACGTCCGATTTTGAGGGTGCCAGGCCATTGAGAGCGGTGGTTTCCTCAAGCTCGGTCAAGGCGGATCCCCGGGCACTAGCATCAAGTTCTTGTGGTAGCTGCTGTCGCTCAGCACGTCGCAGATCATCCTGTTCGTTGGCGAGTGCCTCTGCTCTTGCAATGGCCAGGCGCTTCTTGTTCTGTTGCTCCGGCAGCTTTGTCTGCATCTGATAGTCACGAAGCGCGTGGTGTTTATCGCTTTCCGAGCCACCCAGAGCGCCAGCTGCCATAGATTCCGCGTCATATTCACCCAGGCCATTCTCTTCATCGGCAAAGGCTCGTGCAGCTTCTTGTCTAGCAGCTTCCCCGACAGCGCGACCCAGCTCGTCCGGGCATCGGGCTCCAAAGCTATCACTCTCATTGCTCTGGTCTTCGGAATCTTCCAACCAATCGTTGTACATCTGCTCGTAAATATCGAGCTCCGTATCAGGCTCATGTGATGATTTGGTGGCTTCGCTGACTGCACGGCCTAATTCATCCGGACAATCGCCCTTCGAGACGGATTCTTGTGTGGTCGCGTGCTGTGCTGTGCGTTGTCGGGCGAGAGACTCGTTCTCGTTCATGCCAATTGCGCCTCCACCTGTCGCGGGTTGACAGGGTATTCCCAGTGCTTCAAGTTTTCTATATACGAACGTGGTATCTTCGGGAGCTGGAGTGTCGATCGCCGTCAACAATTGGTCGTATTCATAATCGATCTGCAGGTTGTCCCAGAGATTAGATTCCGACGTACGACAGTGCTGTTGACACCAGCGACCCAGCACCGTATGAGACATGCCCACATCGGCAAAAAATTCGGAAGCGACGCTGGCATTTGAGTACATGGTCGGGAGCTGCGGAGGGAGGATGCCACGGCATTGCAGACTCAGCATCCAGTCAAGTCCAGGCCCACGCCAAGTTGAATTCGGCCCTATGGAACCCCTGTAGCCAATCCTCTCCCGAGATGAGATGGGTTTGTCGAGTGCTGCTTCGAGCAGATCCTCGAACGCGTGTCGCCACTTGGTATCGTACTTGGCCAACGCCGGGTCGGCTTCCAGGTTGATGGGCGAGTCCTTACTCGATCTGAACCAGTCTACTGACAGCCAGGGGGGATATTCATCTCCGCCACTACGTACGGCGGCAGGATCCTCGAATAGGGCGGTGATCTTTGATGGGCTCACATGGCTGTTCCTTCGTGCAGATTCGAGGAGTATCATCCTTGCTGTGGCCCTCGCTTCATCCGAAGGGTCTCCCATCGACTCGCAATCAGCCTTCGTGCGTGTCACCCATGCGTCTTGAATTTGTACGAGATGGCGAGTATTCTCGGCGCCTGTCCACATCTTGTACATCTTGTCGAATTCATCCTCTCGAGCTTTTAGCACATCTTCGAGCTTTTTGTTGGAGCTTGTGAGAGCAGAGAAAGTATCATCGACAAAGTGCTTGAAGGTAATTAGTGGATTTGACTCCGACTGTGGTGTATCCTGAGCCTGGTTGGGCGATGCAACGGCAGTCGGGCGCTTATCATGCTCGTGGTCTGGAGCCTGGCGTACGTCTCCCGGGGCAAACCAGGAAGACCATGATGGTTTGCGGTCGTCGTCTTCCTTCGCCATGATGGAGTCAAGCGAGTCAGAGGAGACAGAGCCCGTGGTGGTGGTAGGAAGATAAGAGGATGCTCGCTCGACGGCGCGTATACCTCCATGCAGGTGGCGCTGATGCTGCGGGGTCCAGTTCGAGAATCTGGGGAGAGCACCACGGAAGAAGCCGAGTGTGTGACATGTAGATATTCGGACGATCAGTTAATTTGCATACGACTCGATCTTTGAGGTACCTGTAGTCTCTATGATATGCCGTATTATCAAGCAATATCCATACGCGTGCTGGGGCTCTTATTCACTTGGCAGCACACAGGCAATCTGTCACTGATATCGATATGGCACTTCCTACCCTTGTGAGAACTGGCATAACCTCTTGCGCAGTGCCTGCATGGAAGAACTCAGGACAACCATGGTTCGGACGCATGCTTCAATGTTACCACGTACCTCGTAGCGACTTCACACGTTGCTAGCAACATCTAAAGAATGGCCTCAACCAAAGACTGGAACCCCTCAGTTTCGACAGACTCGCAACATGACGTGAACTTTTACCAGTCCTACATTCGCAAGTCAGTATACGTGATCGCGCAGACTGACTTGTGGTGTACGTGTATCGATGGAAAATGGAGTATTCAGACAAGGGCCGATTTATCCTCATGCTCAACCTGCCGTGTATCCAGATGGACAACGTGAAATGCGGCTGAGCTGGTAGTTGGTTTACCAGATTGAAATTTGTGCATCATGGATAGAAGAAATTTTGACTCGAAGAAGCCATGACCGCTTACCTTGCTACGACGTACAGGCCGCGTGCAAGCCATTGGTTCTTACCAATAGCTGCAGCAGGTAGGTACAATTCTTACTACACCATGCGTGCATGCAGGGTTGTGATGTGCCAGCTAGTAGGTCGTCACCGTATCATGGGCGCTGTCTCCGAAGAAACTACCCTCGCAACGACGGTTTTAAAAGTGACAATTCGCTCTCGACCGGTCCATCGGAGTCGCCAGCGCCAGGGTGT